>Ga0308389_1000089_pt1 | contig 67379 bp, 62 predicted proteins | sample Hotspr2Sample148_FD_202362 | JGI IMG/M metagenome (GOLD analysis project Ga0308389, IMG submission 202362) | Hot spring phototrophic mat microbial communities from Mushroom Spring, Yellowstone National Park, Wyoming, United States - 20040719_148 ... | reverse complement strand
ACCCAGCGGGAGACCTTGATGCCGATGGCCGCCACCTTGTGGCCTTGCACCCAAACCCCTGTTAGGCCAGGGATCCGCTCCCCCTGCAGGCCGAAGTGGGCCACAGTCTGGATGAGCACCTCTTCTAGGTGGCGCAGGTAGCGATGCAGATCCGGCTGGCCGTGGGAGCCGTAGACAGTCCTATGGCGCTTTAGGTTGAGCAGGGCATAACCCACCCACTGGCCCGGCCCGTGGTAGGTCACTTCGCCGCCCCGCTCCACCCGCAGGATCTCCGGCCCCTCAGTAACAGGGGACTCTGGCTGAGTGTCTGGAGATCCTATCTGTCCAGCCAGGCTTTTGAGAAACTTGGGATCGGCCCCCGCCCCCAGGGTGTAGACCGGCGGGTGGGTGAGCAACAAAAGCCCATCTGGCACCTGGGGATCGCGGATCATCTGGGCCAACCTGACTTGCTGCCAAGCCCACGCCCTGCGGTAGGGCACCTCTCCCGCCTGGTGAACTTGGAGAACCGGCCCCGCCTCAAGCTCCTGCCAAAACGCCCTCAAGGTCTATCTGCCCTTAGCTGACCGGCAGGCCGATCTGCGCCCGCAACCGCTCCACCAGGGCGCGAGGCTGCAACAGCCCCTCGATGCGGTCAACCGGCTTCCCGTCTTTGAACAGGATGAGAGTCGGCACAGCGTAGATCCCCCAGCGGGCAGCAATGTTGGGGTATTTATCTATATCCACCTTCACGAAGGAAATAGCATCCCCCACCTGCGGCTTCACCTGCTCCAACACCTGAGCCATCACCTGACAGGGACCACACCAGGTAGCGTAAAAGTCCACCAGAATGGGAGTTTTGGATCCCTGGATCATGTCGTCAAAGCTCTTGAACTGCTGTTTTTGGGCCATGGGCAACCTCCAAAGGATGCGGCAGAAAACTTAGGGTGCAATCTATTTTTAGTCTAACTGTTTGAGATGAAGGTGTAGATAGGGATCCTGCTACAGGGTGCTGGCGGTTTCCCGGTAGGATGGCTAGGGCTGGGGAGCGTACCTGTAGTCTAGGGTGCAGGCCTGAAGGAAGGGGCAGACTTGAGCAGGGTTTAAGGAGTGGGATCCCAATGGCAACCATTCGGATGGTGAGCCGAGGTGTGGTGGCTGGCGTATTGGCTGGCATGGTCTTGAGCCTCTGGGGGATCGGGCGCTGGCTTTGGGATCCCTCGGCCTGGATCCAGGTGGTGGCCGGGCTGCTCCTAAGTGTGGCGACGTTGCTGTACTGGCTGAAGACCCGCCCCGCCGACTGTCTGCTGGTGGAGCCCCAGAGCTGGCGCCTCAGCCGCCTCAGCCCTCATCGCTGGCTTATCCAGGCCGAGTTTGTGGCCCGCAACCTCAACCCCCTTTTTGAGGTCACCTTGGCCCAGGTGCAGCCGCGGCTGCATCTGCTCAGCGCCGGCTCCCTCGAAGGGATCCAAAGTAGGATCCGCCTGCGCTCCCGCCATCCGGATCTGCCCCCCCGCCCAGACAACTACTGGCAGGCCTACATCATCTCCCCCCAAAGCCAGACCGGCTTAGAAGTCGAGATCGAGCTAGAGGGGGAAGGGCTGGCAGATTTGCGCTCGGCCTGGCTGGAGTTGGACTACATCCAGTACGGGCGGCAACGGCGCACCCTGAAGACCAGCCACCTGATCCTGCCCTTGCAGGAAGTGGAGCCCTTGCCGGAGCTGGCCTGGCAGCAGCAGGGGCTGGTGAGTTGGGCTCCTGTTCCCACCCATCTGCTTACCCCCAGCGACGACCTAGCCGAGGTGCTGCGGCACTACGTAGGCCCCCATATCCAGCCCGGCGATATTGTGGCCATCTCGGAAAGCGCGGCGGCCATCGTCCAGGGCAACTTTCGCCATCCCCTGCAGGTGCAGCCCGGCTGGCTGGCCCGCACCCTCTGCTACTTCTTCCCTTCCAAAACCAGTCTCTCAAGCTGCTATGGGATGCAGACGTTGATCGACTGTTCGGGGGCCTGGCGGGTGTTGGGGGCTTTTGTCGTCGGATCCCTGGCCAAATTGCTGGGGATCCGCGGAGCCTTCTACGCCCTGGCGGGGGAGCAGGCGGCCTTGATCGACGATGTCACCGGCACTTTGCCCCCCTACGACCAGTTCATCGTCTTGGGGCCGCGGGATCCGGCCAAGCTGGTGGCCGAGCTCCATGCCCAGACCGGCTACGAGGTGGCCATTGTCGATGCCAACGATCTAGGCGAAGTAAGCGTTCTGGCAACCAGCCCTGGCGTGGAGGAGGAGCTGGTGGAGCAGGCGCTGCGCAAGAACCCAGCCGGCAATGCGGCAGAGCAAACGCCGATTGTGCTCATCCGGAAGCGGCTGCCGGCATAGAGTTCGTCTGAGACTTGAGAACCTGCATCGCCTGGTGGGTCGACAAGAAGAAGCGCTCGGCGCCCACTTTCTCCACAAACCCAGCCCTTTTGAGGCGATCCATCACCGGCCCCTTCACCTCGGCCAGGGCAAAGCCCACCCCCATTTGCTGCAGACGTTCTACCAACTGGGCCAGGGCCTCCAAAGCGCTGCCGTCGACGAAGTTAATGGCGCTGGCCACCAGCAGCACCTGTTCCACTGCTGGCCGCGCTGCTACCTCCTGCAGGATGGACTCCTGCAGGTAGGCCGCGTTGGCAAAAAACAGGCTTTCATCCACCCGCACCGCCAAGATGCGCGGATCGGTAATCACCTCATGGCGCAGCACGTTGCGGTAGTGCTCGGTGCCCGGCACCTGGCCAACAATGGCGATGTGGGGACGGCTGGCCCGCCAAAGAAAGAGCAGGATGGAAACCAGCACCCCCAGCCCAATCCCCGGCTCCACCCCGATCCCCAACACGCTGGCAAAGGTGACCAGCCAAACCAAGGCATCGCCGCGGTCGTAGCGCCAGCTCTGCAGCAAGGGGTGAAAATCCACCAGTCCCAGCACTGCCACCAGCACAATAGCTGCTAGGGTCGTCTGGGGCAGGAAGGTAAACAGGGGCATCAGCCAGCTCACTGCCAGGGCTATCAGGGATCCCGTGACCACCGAGGCCAGGCCGCTGTTGGCCCCGGCCTGAGCGTTAACCACCGAGCGGCTGATCCCACCGGTTACCGGGTAGCCACCACTCACGGCTGCCGCCAGGTTGGCCACCCCCAGGGCCACCAGATCCTGGTTGGGATCCACTTTCTGGCGCCGCTGGCTGGCCAGCGACTGCCCCACCGCATAGCTTTCCGTAAAGCCCACCAAGCTGATGGCCAAAGCTGTGGGCAGCAAAGCTCTCCACTCTGCCCAGCTCAGCCAAGGGAAGGCCAGGGAGGGCAGGCCAGCCGGAATGGATCCCACCACCGCCACCCCCGCTCTCTCTGAGAGGTTCAACCCCCACACCAGCAGCGTGGTCAGGAAGACGGCTCCCAGCGGCGCGCCCTTGGTGAGAAGTAGGCCCCAGAGGGGTGGGATCCCCCAGCGGCGCAGTTGAGCGGGGAGCTTCTGCTGGGCGTACACCAAGAGGGTGATGGCCAACAGCCCCAGCCCCAGGGTGGCCCAGTTGACTCCCTCCAAGCTCTGCCAGAGCCGTTGCAGCAGCAGCCAGAAGGACTCGGTGTTGGCGATCTTCACCCCCAGCAGATGGCGGAGCTGGCTGAAGGCGATGATCAAGGCTGCCGCGCTGCCGAAGGCCGTTACCACTGAGTGGCTCAAGAAATTGGCCAGAAACCCCAAGCGCAGCAGACCTACCCCTACTTGGATCAAGCCCGCTTCCAGGGCCAAGCCCAGCGCCAGCCGGCCATACTCCGGGCTGCCCGGCTCCGCCAGCGGCTCCAAGCCCGCGGCCACCAGCAGGGAGATGATGGCCACCGGCCCCACCGACAAAGCCCGGCTGGATCCCAGAAAGCCGTAGGCGATCACCGGCAGGATGCTGGCGTAGAGGCCCGCCTGGGGAGGCAGCCCGGCCAGCAGCGCGTAGGCCATGCTCTGGGGCACTAGAAGAGTGGCTGTAACCAGTCCGGCAATGAGATCCCCCGGCAGATCCTCTCGCCGATAGCGAAGCCACCACAAGGAATCCTTGGCAAAGGGCAGGTAGCGCGCCCAGATCCCCTGCTTTGTAGAAGAGGCGGACGGGATCTCGCTGCTCATAGCGTCTGACCTTGGTTCCAGGGCATGCGGGCCAACAGCAGCGCCAGGCCGCAGGTGTTGGTGATCCCGGCAAACACCAGCCCGGCTCCCACAAAGCCGCTCAGCAGCAGCCAGGCCGGATGGACAAAAGCTCCCAGCAGGGTGCCGGCCACCACCAGGGATCCCGCCGCAATTTGAACCTGCCGCATCAGCGAGATGGGGGCGTTGCGGGTGCGGGTGGTGGGCAGCTTGGCGGCCTTCCAGGCTTCGATCCCGCCCTTTAGGCTCATCGCTTCCGGCCAGCCGTACTCCAGCAACTGACAGCCGGCGCGGATGGAGCGGCTGCCCATGCGGCACTGCAACACCACCGGTTTTTCCGGCGTCGAGGCGGGCACCTTGGCCGGATCAAAGCTAGACAGAGGCATGTTGATCGCCCCTGGGATCCGCTCATCGGCATATTCTCCCGGCTCCCGCACGTCGATGAGCTGTACCCGCCCTTGATCCAGCCACTGCTTTAAGGTCAGGGCGTCGATCTCCTTGAGACGGGGATCCCGTTCCTGCTGAGCGGAAGGCGTAGGATTTTGTCGGGCTACAGTCATTGGTTTCCTCCTCGGGTAACTAACCTTCTTCCTCAAGCAACCTGCTGGGCTCGCCGGGGTAAAACTGGCTATCCAGGATTTGCTCGGGAGCGTAAGGACACGTCTTGGGAAAAGTCTTTCTGGGCAGCTTGGTCTCTTCCAGGGCTAGCTGCAGCGCCCTCAAGTAAGACTTGGAGATGGCCTCCGGCAAATAGGGCCTCAAGCTGGGGTTTTCTTCCAATAGATCCAGAACTTCCTGTCGCTGCACCTGTAGGGTAAGAAGCCAGCTTACAGATCTAGCCTGCGGCTGATACTCCCATTTCAGAAGGTGCCCCACCAAAACCCCTAGCCGGTTGCGCAGCTCTTGCCGCTGTTGCCTGCCCAACGATTCCATCTCCTCAATCAAATGGGGCAGGTCTAGCTTCTCCCAAGCCCGCTCCCGCAGAAATTGAGCTTGTTGCTGAGTCCAAGCATAGAAATCCTTCTCATAGAGACTTTCTGGATCCACTCTCAACCCTCCCATTTCTGACCCGCCGGCTCAGAGAAGTCTAGCTAGCCCCGCAGGCTTTACAGCCAGGCTCTCCCACCCAAGAGGGTTTGCCCCACTAAACCGCGGCTGCCACTTGGCCGCACTGCTCGTTGGCGGGCACCGCCTCCTGAATCTTCTTGGGCTGAGGTAGGTTGAGGCTGTTCATCAGGGCGATGAAGCTCTCCCGCGAACGCAAATTTCCGGTCTCCGGATCCACAAAGCGGGGGTTCCAGCGCTTCTCTTCGCCAATAGTGGAGACGGTGTGCCCCCGGTAGTCATGGCCGGGATAGACCAACGTCTCGTCCGGCAGGGTAAACAGGTGCTGGGTAACATGGTCATACATCAGGCCGGGATCCCCACTTTGGAAATCCGTGCGCCCACAGCCGCGAATGAGCAGGGCATCGCCGGTAAGAACGCGATCCCCATTGACGCGATAGGTCATGTGGCTGTCGGTGTGGCCCAGGGTGGCGATGGCCTCGATGACAATGGATCCCACCTGCAGCGTTTCCCCATGGCCGATAAAGCGATCCGCACATTGCGCCTTGGCCTGAACCGGCACCACCCCTTGGCAGCCGGTCAGCTCGCGCAGCTTGCCAGTGCCGGTGATGTGATCGGCGTGGACGTGGGTTTCCAAGCAGTACTTCAAGGTCAGACCCAGCTCTCGAATTAACTTCAAGTCCCGCTCCACCTGCTCCAAAACGGGATCCACCAGAGCTGCCTCGCGGGTGTCTGGGTCTGCGATTAAATAGGTGTAGGTGCTCGTCTCGGTGTCGAACAGTTGGCGAAATAGCATGCTGCCCTCCTGTCTGTTGGCAAAACCCGAACGCGATCCAATTCGGGCCTCTAGATCTACTGTATAACTATTTAGTGTTAAAATCAAGCCAGCGCATCCCTCAAGACAGGCTATGGATTGGGACGAGCTCGTGAAAGGTGGCAAAGACGAGTGCCAGTTGACTCTGACGCCGGAAGTGCTGACCAGCGTAGCGGAGTACTTCAAGGTTTTGGCGGAGCCCAGCCGGCTGCAGATCCTGTGTCAGTTGCGCTCGGGACCCAAGAACGTCACCCAGATCTTAGAGGCCACCGGCATGGGCCAGGCCAACGTTTCCAAACATCTCAAGATCTTGGCGCAGGCAGGGATCGTCAGCCGCGAGCCCAGGGGCGTGAGCGTCTACTACCAAATTGCCGATCCCATCTGCTTTGAGCTGTGCGAGGTGGTGTGCAGGCAGTTGATCGAGCGGCTCAAGCAGCAAGCCCGGCAATTGCAGCCGCTGGCAGCCCTTCACTCCGGCAGGCTGAGCCGGGAAGGCTCCTGAGGGCGGGGGCGGCGCAGCATCAGGGGAAGGCTCAGCAGCCCAAACAGGGCCACCACCGCAGCCATGATCCAGACGAGAAAACGGCTGGGGCGAAAGTTGCCCGCCTCGATTCGCCGCATCACCTGGTTGTAGCGCCAGGTTGAAAGGCCAATTGTCAGGATCCCAAAGATCACCAACAGGAGGCCCAGGTTCTGGGTACTCAAGAGGCCGTGGCTCGGGGAGGGCTGCTCGGGGGAGCTGGAAGCTTCGATCTGCTGCAGAAAGAGGCTGAAGCGGGTGAGGGCAAAACCAAAGGCAATGAGAGCCACAGAGGTGCGCAGCCAAGCCAGAAAGGTGCGCTCGTTGGCCTGGTGTTCCCGTTGGCGATCCGGGGGCAGGTTCATGGGCTGAAGGGATCCCTCAGGGGCTAATTTTAAGGCAGCGGGGATCGGGCAAGCTGGCCTTTTCCGGCTGGCGGGGGAAATAAAAGGCGGTACGCCGGCAGATCTCCACCAACATCAACATCACCGGCACCTCGATCAACACCCCTACGACGGTGGCCAGGGCGGCCCCTGAGTTCAAGCCAAACAGCACCACCGCCGTTGCAATGGCCACCTCAAAGTGGTTGCTGGCGCCGATTAAAGCTGCCGGAGCCGCATCCTCATAGCACAAGCCCAGTTTCTGGGCTGCCACATAGGTGATGCCGAAAATGAGGTTGGTTTGAACGAAAAGAGGCACTGCGATCAACAAAATGTGGAAGGGATTTTCCACAATGAGATCCCCTTTAAAAGCAAAAAGAAGCACCAACGTCACCAGCAAGGCGGCGATGGCAATGGGGTTGAGGTAGCGCAAAAAAGCTTTTTCAAACCATTCCCGGCCCTTGGTTTTGAGAATCCAATAGCGGGAGGCTGCTCCTGCAACTAACGGTAGGCCCACATAGACGGCCACCGACAGCAAAATGGTTTGCCAGGGCACCGTTAAATCGCTCATGGCCAGCAGCCAGCGGCCCAGCGGTGCGTAGAGGAAGAGCATGGTTAAAGAGTTCACCGCCACCATCACCAGGGTGTGGCCCTGGTTGCCATAGCTGAGATAGCCCCACATCAGCACCATGGCTGTACAAGGAGCAATGCCCAACAAAATGGCCCCGGCAATGTAGGAGCTGCTGAGGCTAATCTCTGTGCCGCGGATGATTTCCGTGCCGGTTATCCAAGGGGCAAACAGCCACCCCAAAAAAAACTGGGCGATCACCACCATGGTAAAGGGCTTCACCAGCCAGTTCACGGCCAGGGTCAACAGCACTGGCTTGGGAGATTTCAAAGCATAGGCTGCCTGGCCGAAGTCAATTTTCACCATGATGGGATACATCATGAAAAACAGGCAGACGGCAATGGGAAGGGAGACCTGATAGAGGCTCAAGGCATCCAAAGCCTCGGCCACGCCCGGAAACCATCGCCCCAGGAGGATCCCGGCAACAATACACAGGGCCACCCAAAGGGTGAGATAGCGCTCAAAAAAGCTCAGGGAGCCGCCGCTGGGGAGAGCTTTGGGGTCAGATGCGGTTAGGGCCATGATCAAAAGCCGCGTTCCTGTGTGCTCTGTCAGGATACATCAAAACAACTTGTTTGGTATGCCCCCAACTTACCCAGAGGCGGGATCCCTCCGGAGAAAGGTAGTGGCAGCGGCGTAAAATGGAGCTGGCAAGCGGAGGAGAAGCAAAAAGTGATCAAACCCCACTCTGCCCATCTGTTGACCCCCGACTTCCGCCTCAGCTTGGCAGTGCTGGCTTTGGCGGTGCCGCTGTTGTGGCTCTCGTTTTGGCTAGGGTTGGGAGTGGGGTTGTTTGGCCTGTTTTTGCTGGTACAGACCTGTCTGATCGGGCTGGCCTTTACCCGCACGGCGCTGCAGGTCTACAGCGGCTCCCGGCGCATCCGCGAGTTCCCCTACAGCGAGTGGCAGGACTGGCAGATCTTCTGGCGGCCGGTGCCGATTTTGTTTTTCTTCCGAGAAAGCCGGAGCATTCACTTTTTGCCGATGCTCTTCAACCCGGTCGAGCTGCGCATCTGCCTGGAGGAGCGGCTAGGCCACCTGCACGCCCGACGGCAGGGATCCCCTTTCCACCCATCAGGCCGATGAGCGGTTCCGGGGGCTGGGTTTGGCAAGAGGCAGGGAGATGGCGTTGGCTGCAGTGTCAACTGCTGGCGGGGTGGCCCCATGCTTTTGGCTGTCGTCAAGCTTCCCCCTATCAACCAGCCGATATGGCCGACCAGTTGCAACTCCTCCCAGAACGAGCTGCGTGGGGCCACCAGGTGCATGGCTGTCGCTGGACGTGGGCGGATGCAGTTGTCTTCTCCCAGGGGAGGGCTTCAGGTTCTCACGTCGGGGAAGGGAGTTTCGCCCGTCCCGAAGCAGATGCCGTGATCGCCCGTCGCCCAGGGGACTCGGCCTGGGTTTGCACTGCCGACTGTGTGCCCATTTTGGTGGCCAGCCCCCACTGGGTGGCCGCAGTTCACGCCGGCTGGAGGGGGACGGCTGCCGGTATCCTGACTAAGGTGTTGCAGGCCTTTCTCCAGGGGGGGATCCCTGCCAGCCAAATCCGCATTGCCCTGGGGCCGGCCATCTCCGGGCCAGCCTACCAGGTTTCTCAGGAAGTGGCCGAGCAGGTGCTGCAGTCGCTGCCTTCAGGGGTAGACCCACAACCTGCCCTCTGGCCAGATCCTCTGCCGGGTAAGGTGCGCCTGGATCTGCGCTGGATCAACCGCGCCCAGGCCGAAGCTCAGGGGATCCCGCCGGAGCACATCGCCATCAGTCCTCATTGCACCTTTGGCCAGCCTCAGGATTTCTTTTCCTATCGCCGCGAGGGGGCCTTAGAGGATGACCAGGGCCGTCGTTGCGTGCAGTGGTCGGCGATTGGCCTGCCAAAGGCGGCTTTTGACAAATCCTAGCTGCCAAAAATAGCAGCTATAATTGCCCTCAAAACTCAACCCTATCTCGCGGGGGAGGGATCCCATGCTTTGCCGGCTTGCCCTTCGGGGGTTGGTTTGGGTGGCTTTGTCTTTCCCTTTTGCCTTTGTCGGAGAAGCCCCTGCCCAGACCTCTCTGACGGGCATCAACCGCGACAACGTACTGCAACTGAACATCGGGCCCGGACGCCGCCTGGCTCCAGGGCCCGCAAAGGGTTCCGGCTCCGAGCAAGGCCAGGATCCCACCGTTCCCTCGGCGCTGATGTGGGCAGAGTGGCATATCCGCGCCAATGTTTGTACCGGCAACCTATCTGCCGAAGAATTGGCGGAGCTGTTTCCCTTGGTCAACCAAGAGTTAGTAGATGCCGTTTGTCAAGGGGGAAGTTAGCCGGCTTGCCCAGGCAAGCGGTAAGGTGAAAAGAAAGCTCTCAGGTTGCTGCTGCATGGATTTTGAGAAGCTCTTGGAGGAATGGGTGGCAGCCTTCACCCAGGCGGCGGAAGAAAGCCTCACCGCTTTGGAAGCCGCCCTGACGGAGTTGGCGGAACACCTGGCCGCGCCTCTCCAAGAAACCCTTCGGCAGTGGGAAGCCTTCTGGAGCCTGGAGGAGGAGCCGCAGCCCGGTTCAGAGCTCGATGAGGAAACGTTCAACCCTGCTGGGGGGGAGTCCTTCAGCACCAGCCGTTTCTTCGTCAGCCCACTGGGGTTCGGGGGTGTAGTTGTTTATACTTATGTCGCTTCGCCGCCTGGCTGGATTGGGGATCCCACCTGTCGCTACAATGCCCTTTCCCCGGAGTTGCGCTGTGCCGTCAACCCCTATGGCCCCTGTGAAGGCTGCCCCCACTATGAGCCGCGAGAGCGGAGCCCTTCGCGTTAGCCGGCCTGAGGGCTTTCGCCATGCAGGGTAGCCGCCTCATTGTTGCTCTAGATACCGCTTCTTGGGAGCAGGCCCTGAAGTGGGTGGATCGCCTGCCCCAGGTGCTGTGGTGGAAGGTGGGCCTGGAGCTGTTTACGGCTGTTGGCCCTCAGATTTTGCAGGCCCTTAAGGAACGGGGCAAGCGCATTTTTCTCGATTTAAAGCTGCACGACATTCCCCACACAGTGGGGCGGGCCGCTCAGGTGGCCGTTGGTTATGGGGTGGATCTGCTCACCGTTCATGCCGCTGGCGGCAGTGCCATGTTGCGGGCAGCAGTGGCCGCCACCCAGGGCAGTTCTTGCCGGCTGTTGGCAGTTACTCTTCTCACCAGCCTTGGCCCCGACCAGGTGCGGCAGGAGTTGGGCGTTGAACGAGATCCCGGCGACTATGTGTTGCAGTTGGCGCGGCTAGCTCTGGATCAAGGCGTGAGCGGGCTGGTCTGCTCCCCCCAGGAAGTGGGACGGCTACGGCAGGCTTTGGGGCCGGAGGTGCTGCTGGTAACCCCAGGGATCCGCCTTGGGGATCCAGAAGCGGAGGACGACCAGCGGCGGGTCTGCACCCCCGCGGCAGCGCTGCGGGCGGGGGCCGATTATTTGGTGGTGGGCCGCCCCATCACGGCGGCTGCGGATCCCGTTTCGGCCTGGCAACGCTTTCAAGCTGTAGAGGAAGCGATCGGCTGAGGATTGGGGCAATGCCGTTCCTAGGCTGGTGTAGCCGGCGAAGAAGACAAGCGGGCGGGTATCTTTTCCCCCACCCCGCCCGAGGGGGGTGGCGGATAGGTTTGTCGGCGGCTTTGGGGTTGTGCTGCCTTACTGCCACAGCAGCCAGAGGAGAAGTTTGTGCTGCCGATCCGCAAACCTGGGCTGAAGCCCTGACAGAGCAGTTGCCCTTGTTTCTCAATTTGGCCTTGAGCCGCGCCCGCTCAGACTTTCAGGTGGTGTTGGTGGGCCGGCCAGAGGCCGAACTCCTCTCTGCCGAGGAGCTGGCCCAGCTTCTGCCGGATAGCCCAGCCGCCTCGGCTTCCCAAGGCTTTCGCTTGTATTTCACCACGCTGGAGCGCCGCTTGGTTCTGCCCCAGCAGCCCGAGCGGGAGGATAACCCCCTAGCCGGTCGGCGCAGCGAAACCCTGCAACTGGCTTATGAAGCTTATGTGCTGCGGGCTACACCTGGGGATCCCTGGCAACTGGTGCGCCTGCAGGTTACCGGCGCCGGTGTTCCTGTCCGCGACGTCACCGAAGGACTGACCGCCCAAGCCATTCGTCGCTGGCAGGAGGCTGGGTGTCCCTTGACGGGCGATCTAGAGTTGACTAGGCCTACCCTATGAAGTTTCCCCCCGCCATGCCTCCTCAGGGCAAACGGCTGTCTCGTCCCTCTTTTCCTCAACTGAGCCTGTCCAGGGCGGACAAACGTCGGCACCACCGCCCAGACGGGCTCAGTTGGGTGAGCCACTGGCTGCTGTGGGGAGGGATGGGGTTGCTGCTGGGTCAGCGGCTCCGCTTTGTGGGGCAACCGGCTCAGATGCTGTGGTGGCGCGCTGTGCCCATCAGTGGCCCTGAGGGATCCCTGCCCCCTGTCCAAGCGGAACTGCCTCTCTACCATTCAATTGCAAACGGGCTACTGCCCTGGCTGGCTGAGGGAACCGGGATCCCCCCCGAAGGGATCCTGCGAGCTGTCTCGGCCCTGGCCTGCCTGGTAATCCTGCTGTTGTGCTGGAGCTGGGGCAATTTCTGGAGCGCTGGCCTGTGGGGACTCAGCCCCTGGGTGCTGACCCAGGGTTTGGAGCCGGGCAACGAGATCTTGGCCAGCCTGGTCTTGTTGGTCAGCAGCGGTGTTGGACCGGGATCCCGCCTGCGCTGGGGGGGTTTGGCGCTGGCCTGTGCCTTGAGCTACAAAGTTTGGCTCTTGGCCCTGCTCTGGGGGGCGCTATGGACTAGCCAACACTGGCCGCGGCAGCGGTTGCAAGGGCTACTCTGGCTGCTGCTGGTGATTGGCCTCTCCTGGTTGCTGCGGGTCGAGCTGCCCGCCGATCCCTTCACCGGGACAGAGCGCTTTCCTACGGCGACGGTGTCCTATTCGCTCACCAGCCAAAGCGGCCTGGCTGTTCTGGCCACCTTGATGTTGCCCTTGGGGCTGGCCTTGGTGCGGCTGGGTTGGCCCTGGGCGGAACGCCAACAAACCCTGCTCAGCTTGGCTGGTTTGGGCCATGTCCTGTGGATGGGGGTGCTAGCAGCTTGGCTTTGGGATCCCCAGATGAACCTGTTGCAGCAAAGCGCCCGTTGGGGCCTGGTGGCCCTGCCCTTTTTGTGCCTGAGTGCCGGTGGCGTCTTGGCGGAGATCCCCTGCCGGGGCTGGCGACAGTTTTTGGGATCCCTGCTCTTAGCCAGCTCGTTCTTGTTATCGTGGCAAGCGTTGGCCTGAGTTCTTCTCCTGCCTTGAAGATTCGGATGCGGCCCCTCTTAGAGACCCTGTTCGCCCGGCGGGCCCAGGCGGTGATCCCGCCTCCTGTTGGCGCGGAGATCGCTGGGGCGGTGCCGGTAGTAACCAGTTTTACCTTTGGCCTGGCGGATCCGCGGTTGTTTCCCAAGGCCGACCTGGCGCGGGCGACAGCGGAGGTGTTGGCGGAAGATGGGGATGCTGCCCTCAATTACGGCGGCACCTTTGCCGGGTTGATCGAGGTGGTGCAGCAGTTGATGCGGGCCAGAGGGGTGGAGGCGCAGCCGGAAAACCTCTTGATCGGCTATGGCTCTGGGCAGATCCTTGGCCTCTTGCCCCAGGTCTTTGTGGAGCCGCGGGATGTGGTGATCGTGGAGGGGCCCACCTTCATGGGGGCGGTCAGCCGTTTTGCGGCGGCAGGGGCGCGTCTGATCTCGATCCCGGTGGATGGGGAGGGCATGGTGGTGGATCGCCTGGAAGAGGTGTTGCGCGAGCTAGCCCGCCAAGGGATCCCACCCCGCTTTATCTACACCATTCCCACCTTTCACAACCCTAGGGGCTGCACCCTCTCTTGGCCGCGGCGGCAGAAGCTGCTGCAGTTGGCGGCTGAATACGGCGTGGTGGTGGTGGAGGACGAGGCCTACTACGACCTGCGCTTTGTCGGGGATCCCTTGCCCAGTTTGGCCGCGCTGGATAAAGAGGGCTGGGTTCTGCACGTGGGCACCTTTTCCAAGATTGTGGCGCCGGGGGTGCGGGTGGGCTGGGCCTGTGGCCATCCCGAGATCATCCGCCGCTTGGAGATGTTTCGCAGCGAGGGATCCCTGGGGCCTTTTTTGGGCCGGGTGGTGGCCCGATACTGCGGGGAAGGCCGCCTAGAGAGCCACATTCAGCTTTTGATCCGCCGTTACCGAGAAAAGTGCCACCTGATGTTGGAGGCCATCGCTCAATGTTTTCCCCCTGAAGTCAAGGTGGAGGCCCCTGGGGGTGGATTCTTTATCTGGTGCGAGCTGCCCCCTCCCCTGAGTGCCAACACCTTGCTGTAGGCCACCCGAGCGCTGGGGGTAACTTTCTTGCCGGGTACCCACTGCTTTGCTGATGGCCAAGGGGATCACGCCCTGCGCCTCGCCTTCAGCTACCAACCGGAAGAGCGCATCCTCAGCGGCATCCAGATCCTCGGAGAGCAACTGTACAAACTCATGGGCCAACGATCAATATAGGAAAAAGAATCTGCTAGGGCAGCCACAAAGCGGCTCTTAACCTTCGGGGATTAGTAGGTTGGTCGCTCCAAATTGCGTTGAAACCGTTTGCCTTGATCCCCAGCTCCTTTTGTCCTTCGGGAGAGAAGTTGGGGGTGAGGGGAAAGTAAGAGGAATCGAGACAAGCTATTTCGCTGCTCTTCGGAGCAGCCATATTTGAATGGATGCAGCAGCGCTGCAAGCTCTTTGCTGTGCCGGCAGAGGAACTCTTAAAAACCTGCCACTTGCCGTCTGGGACGTCGCCCCAGCACGTTGAGGATGAAAACTCCCGCCACACCCAAACAGAGGAGCAGCGCCACCGGATTATGCACTATCGATGAGACTAAAATAGTCGTCCCTGTTAAAACCAAGGCTATGAAAAAGGTGACCACTCTCGTCATAGATCGCCCCAGGCCGCTTAGAAAAGGAAAGATGCTGAGCATCGTATGAAGGGGGACGAAGAAAGAGTCGGCCCCGATCCACATCATCAAGAATCCCACAAAGCGCAGGATCCAAGTCAGGGCATTGTGTTCGGCAGCAAGACGCTCAATGGCTGCAAATCGATCGCTGGCAAATAGCCGATAAAATCGAATGCTGCGCGGCCCCAGGTAGCTCTCTAGGCTGTTAGGGGTGGCCAAACGACCAAAGACAGTTACTTGAGTTCCGCTGTACAAGGCAGTGTACGAAGTTCGCATATCGCCAATTTGTGGATTGGCCAGGGTTCCCCGCCCCTTGAAAACATAAGAGCCTTCCACCCTAGCTGGGATCCCCCGGATCAACGTTTGGGGCTCCAGAGGAACAGCGTAGGGAGTTTCGATCTGCAAATCTTGCATTCCAATTCGGTAATTCCCAATTTGAGCCTGGCTGACTCGAAAGAGTTGGCTGGAAAAAGCCATCGGTGGGTTGACGTGCTCACTGCTGCGATAAAACCGGCTTGAATCTTCGGGGTTTTCCGTCCAGACTTTGGTGTAAGTATAGATTGTCTCTCTGACTTCCGATCCGCCAAACTCCTCTTGAGTGCGAGTTTCTTTTTCCTCTTCCCAAGCATACATTTCCGCCTTGCGCCTGACGGCAATATACGGCCCTGGCCGCAGGAAGAGATTATCGCCCAAAAGCTCATTGCTGGTAATTGGGCCTGTGAGCGATACTAAGCTTCCAAGAGGCGCAGAGGGCGAGCCCAATGGACTGATTTCAATGGCCCCAGTTGCCACTTGGGCAAGGTTGACCCGCCCCTCATTCCAAAACAAAAGCCAGAACGATCCCAAAACAATTCAACAAACACTGATACAAAAGAACTGGCCAGCCGCGAGCCAAACCCAACCCGCTCTACCTGTCTATAACGCTCAGCCATAGCCCTGTCCCCAGCGATGGCTTCAGTCTAGCACAGCCCCTTCTATTTATCCATGAAATCTAGCCGTTTTATAGAATTATAGAATTCAGAGCAAGTTTTTAACTTTTCCAAACTTATGTCTATTCCAGAAGTAGATTGCACCTCGTACAGGTTATGAGAACCCTATTTTTCAGCTAAGAATTGATTAAGCAATGTCCCCCCTTACAGCCTTGACCAGGCGCCGGAAAAACTGCCCCACGCCCTTCACCAGATGGGGTGCCGATTCTGGGCGAGGCGGGATCCCTGCCATTAGGGTGTAGTAGTCATCCAAAAGGTCGTGCTCTTCCGGAGAAACGGCGTTGTCGGCCATCATCAGGTTGCCGATTGCCCCCAGAAGTTGTAGGCGCTCGGTTTCGGTGGCCTGGGCGAGATAATCGGCCATCCAGCGCTCCGTTTGCGCCATCGGAATGGGCTCTTGGATCAGCTCTCGCAGCTCGGCATCGTGCTCCAAACCATAGCGGCGCAGCAGGGATCTCAGATAGGCCAACTCCTGCGGCTCTAGGTGCCCATCGGCCCAGGCGGAGCCGGCCACAATTTTGAGGATGAGCCGATGTTGGGTTGTCGGGTTCATGGCGGGATCCCTTGTCGCTAGAGGTGCCGCTGGCGGTCGGGGTTCTGGGGCCCTGAGCGAGCTGGGAAGGGGCTGGCCAGGGGCAGTCTCACTCGGCGAGGCCGCAGGCGCGTTTTAACCAGGCGGCATCTTGTTCTGACAAGGTGGCGTGGTGAATGGCGTAGACCTGGCGGTGATACTCCTCAAGCCAAGCCCGCTGTGCCTCGTCCAAGAGATCCCAATCGATCAGCCGCCTATCGAAAGGGATCCAAGTCAGGGAGCGAAAGCCCATCCAGCCCTCTGGCTCCGGAATTGCAATCACTTCGTAGAGGTTCTCTAGGCGAATTCCACCCCAGCCCGGCTGGTAGTAGCCCGGCTCGATACTGGTGATCATGCCTACCTTGAGGGGGGTGCTGGCGCGGCGGTGGATCCCGTTGGGCCCCTCGTGGACGTTCAAAAAGGCGCCGACACCGTGGCCGGTACCGTGGCCGTAGTCCAGCCCCGCTTGCCAAAGGCTGGAACGGGCAATGCCATCCAAGGAGACGCCGTAGGTATCGGGGGGGAAGATCTGACGGGCGCAGTGAATGTGGGCTTTGAGCACCTCGGTGTAGCGCCGCCGGCACAGGGGATCCGCCGGTTGCGGGCCAATCCAGAGGGTGCGGGTAGCGTCGGTCGTGCCCCCCAGGTAGTGGGATCCGGAATCCAACAGAAACAACTCGCCTGTCTGCAAGAACTTCTGGGGATCGGGGGTGCCGTAGTGGACGATGGAGCTGTTGGCGCCGGCCCCGGCAATGGTGTTGAAGCTCAGGCCCACCCAATCCCCTTCCTCGCGGTAGTGGGCCTCCATAACAGCGGCCACATCGGCTTCGCTGATGGGGATCCCTGCTTGGATTTGCCGGTCAATCCAGGCCAGGGTGCGGATCTTGGCCCGGCTGGCTTTGCGGTTGGCCAGGCGCATCTGCTCCAGCTCGGTGGGGTTTTTGACCGCCTTGAGGAGATCCACGGGGTGATCCAACTCGCGACAGGTTGCCCCCCGCAGCAGCTCTTGCGTGCCCTGGGTAGTCTGCTTGGGATCTACTCCCACTGGCCCGTAGCGCTCGGCCCACTGGGGCAGTTGTTCCCGGTAGGCCTCGTAGGGCCAGAGCTCTACCCCTGCCTCAGCCAGCACTTGCTTTGCGGAGGGAGTGAGGCGCTCCAGATCAGTAAACAGGGCAACCCTCTCCAGGGCAACTAGCGCATAGGCGCGGAAGACCGGGTTGTAGGGAATGTCGGAGCCGCGCAGGTTAAACAGCCAAGCTACCTGATCCAGTTTGGTTAGGGGCAACAGTCCCACCCGCTTGCGGCGCATCTCCTGGCGCACCTGGGCCAGCTTGTCGCTGGGGGGGGCTCCGCAGAGCTGGGCAGGGACAGGGTAGATGGGTTGCTCCAAGAGGGCTTGGCTAGATTCCTTGGCCAGCTTGTCCAGTGGGTTTTCGCTAACCGGCACCAGCAGCACTCCTCCGGCTTGGGCGTGGGCTTGCAACTGGCGGTAGGTGGCCACCGACACCGTAAAAGGATCCACCCCCAGGCGAAAGCCGGATCCCAGCTCTTCCACGATCTCCATCAGGCTGGGCTGATCCGGCAGGCCGCCTTTGATCACCGTAAACAGGTTGGGATCCACCTCCCGCTCCGCCTGCTCGTGGTAGCGGGGATCCACCCACAGCCAGGCGCGGTCTTGGCTGATTAGGGCATCGCCCACCGAGCCGGTAAAGCCCGTGATCCACTGCCGCCGCTTGCGATATTCCAGCAAATACTCATTGAGGTGCTCATCAGCCGAGGGCACCCAAAAGCCATCGAGATTTTGTTCCTGCAAAAGCTGGCGCAACTGCTGCAAACGAGTGGCAATATCCAGGCGGGGCAGGGTTTGGAGCATGGTGGGGATGAGAGGGAGATCTGGGCCGATGACCTTAGAGACCAATATAGTTCTCTTTACCTTGGGAAAGCAGATGGGAAGAGAGGAACCGGCTACCTAGGCCGCTGGTCAACTGCGAAGCAGTAGCCAAGGGCTTCTGCGTTATTGCTAGGCGACGCGGTTGCGAACGCACCGCTCTAACTCCCCTCTCCCTCTGGGAGAGGGGTTGGGGGTGAGGGCTGAGATTCGGGAAAGCCGGCCTCTCGCCAAGCGCGGATCCCGCCGTCCATGGAGATCACGCGGCGGTAGCCCATCTTTTGCAGGTTATCGGCTGCCAGCGCCGAACGAAAGCCGCCGCCACAATAGAGGACAATCTCGGCTTCTTTGTCTGGGATCACCTTCTCGATGTCCCGCTCGATAATGCCTTTGCTGAGGTGAATGGCGCCGACGATGTGGCCGGCCTGCCACTCCGACTCTTCCCGCACGTCGACCAAATAAAAGGGATCCCCTTGCAGTTGTTTCTGCCTGACTTGCTCGACTGTCAGCTCTTGGATGCGGCTTTTGGCCTCGTTGACCAAAGCTAAGAAAGCAGGGGAGTGGTGGGACGCCATGCACACCTCGCCGAGAACCCAGCTCCCAGGATAAACCCAGGCCCACTCCAGTGAGGCAACGCCAAACCTCAAAACCTCGATCCTCAGCAAGCTAAACTAAAAAAAGGCAGATTTGCCGCCGGAGGCCCCCAGTTTGAGCTTCCAATCCACCCTTTCCCAACTGCTTGGGTTCCTTGCTCTGACTTTGAGCTGGGGGATCCCTTTGCCCAGCAAGGCAGCGGCCCAGGCTGCCCCCTTGCCTCTGGAAAGCGGGATCCAAAAACAGGTCTCCGCCCCGGCACCGGCTCCCTTGGTGAAGTGGCTGCAAGAGCAAATAGAGGCCGCCAACCGGCGGGATCTGGAGGAGGTGATGGCCGGCTATAGCCCCGACTTCCGCCACCGCGACGGCCTGGATCGGCAGGGGGTGGAAAGGGCCATTCGCAAGCTGTGGGAGGCCCATCCCCAGCTGACCTACGCAGCGGAAATTCTCTCTTGGCGGCGGCTAGGCCCTGAGATCGTGGCCGAGATCGCCAGCCAAGTGCAGGGATCCCAATCTTCAGCGCGGGGGGAGTTTCAGGTGCAGGCCTCTGCCCTGGTGCGCAACCGCTACCGCCCGAATGCGGCCAAGCCGGAGCAACTGCTGTTGGTGGAGCAGGAAGTGCTGCGGGAGGCCAGCACCCTCACCTCCGGCTCGGCGCCCCCCACCGTCACCTTCAGGTTGCCGGAGGTGGTCAAGCCGGGATCCCCCTACTCGCTGCAGGCCATTGTGGCCGAGCCCCTCGCCCAATCTTTGCTGTTGGGCGCCGTCGAGGAGCAGCCCGTGGCTGCGGCCGGCTACTTAGATCTAACTTCGTTTGCCCTTGAACCTCTGCAGGCGGGCGGGCTCTTCCTGCAGGCAGATGCGCCGCCAGAAGCTGGCGCCCGCTGGCTCTCGGTGATGCTAGTCAACCAGAGTGGCCTTGTTGTCGAAAGCCGGCGCCTCGTCATTCAACCCTGAGGGATCGACAGCCCTTAAGGACTCTTGACCTGGGTAGTTGTTGAGATCTTTTGGGCGAAGCTGAGATTTGAGAGGTCTGGAAGCCCTCGGAAGATTTCTGCTTGACTCCAAGCCCCGGCGGTCGTCGAAAACTTGCAGAAAAACTATCCGCTCTCCCCCACCACCCAGGCAAAACAGGCGGTCCAGGAGAGAGCGGTCTAGCGGGCCTTCAACTGGAACCTGACTGCCGGGAGGAACTCCAAGCGAGCCAGAACGCGAAGACTCCTCAGCAAGCTAAGGATCTGAGTTCAGGCCGTTAGAGAACAGCCCCGGCGCACAGCCGGCTGAACCCAACTTGACGACCCTTACAACAACTACTATCTGGCATCCGCTGGAACCTCCCTTACTCAACGACATCCTGAGGCTAGCACAAATCTTTACCAAGGTGGCGGGCCGGATCCCTTCCCCTCAGGCCAAGGAGACTGAGAACGAGGCAACGGCGTAGGATAGAAGGACGCCCTTTAGCCTGCTCAAGTTGCCGTGGACTACAAAAGTACCCTCAACCTGCCGCAAACCCAGTTTCCCATGCGGGCGGAGGCTGCCAAGAGGGAGCCCGCCATCCAAGCCTTTTGGCAGGAAGAGCAAATCTATCAGCGTCTGTCGGAGAACAATCCTGGGGATCCCTTTGTGCTGCACGATGGGCCGCCCTATGCCAATGGCGACATCCACATGGGCACCACCCTCAACAAGATCCTCAAGGACATCATCAACAAGTACCACCTCCTGCAGGGGCGCAAGGTGCGCTATGTGCCCGGCTGGGATTGCCACGGTCTGCCCATCGAGCTGAAGGTGTTGCAAAGCCTCTCCCCCCAGGAGCGGCAGAGCCTCACCCCCCTACAACTGCGGCAAAAGGCCAGAGAGTACGCCTTGCACTACGTCAACGTGCAGCGGGCCAGTTTTCAGCGGCTGGGGGTATGGGGAGATTGGGATCGGCCCTACCTGACCCTATCGCCGGAGTACGAGGCGGCCCAGATCGAGGTGTTTGGCCAGATGGCCCTTAAAGGCTACATCTACCGCGGCCTCAAGCCCGTCCACTGGAGCCCCAGCTCCCAGACAGCCCTGGCGGAAGCGGAGCTGGAATATCCCGACAACCACATCTCCCCCAGCATCTACGTAGCTTTTCCTCTGCAGAGCCTCAGCCCGGCGGCGCAGCCGATTTTGGAGCCCTTCTTGCCAGGCCTGCGGGCGGCCATCTGGACGACTACCCCGTGGACGATCCCGGCCAACTTGGCTCTCTGTTTCAATCCCAAGCTTACCTATGCGGTGGTGGAGTCTCCCCGCTTCGGCCTACTACTGATTGCCGCCGATTTGCGGCAGCGGCTGGAGAAAGTCCTGGAGACCCCCTTAGAGGTCAAGGCCACCCTGCCGGGATCCGCCCTGGAGTACTGCCAGGGACGCCACCCCCTCTTCGACCGCAGCAGCCTCTGTGTGCTGGGGGACTATGTTACCACCGAGTCCGGCACCGGCATTGTCCACACGGCGCCGGGGCATGGGGAAGAGGACTTCAAGACCGGCCAAAAATACGGCCTGCCCATCCTCAGCCCTGTGGATGAGCAGGGGAGATTCACCGCCGAGGCCGGATCCCAGTTTGTCGGGCTAGATGTGCTCTCCAAAGAACCAGAAACCAGTGGCAACCTAGCTGTCATTAAGGCTTTGCGGGCTGTCGGCGCCCTGCTCAAGGAAGAACCCTACAACCACAAATACCCCTACGACTGGCGCACCAAAGAACCAACCATCTTCCGGGCCACCGAGCAGTGGTTTGCCTCTGTAGCCGGCTTCCGGGAGCTGGCCCTGCAGGCCATCAAAACCGTGAAGTGGATCCCGCCGGAAGGGGAAAACCGCATCACCGCCATGGTCAAGGAGCGCTCCGACTGGTGCATCTCCCGCCAGCGGGCCTGGGGCGTGCCCATCCCCGTCTTTTACGACGAGGAGACCGGCGAGGTGCTGCTCACAGCCGAAACTATCGACCACATCAAGGCCATCTTCGCCCAAGAGGGATCCGACGCCTGGTGGAAGCGCCCGGTGGAAGAGCTGCTGCCGGAGCAGTACCGCCGCCATGGCCGCACCTACCGCAAGGGCACAGACACCATGGATGTCTGGTTTGACTCCGGCTCCTCCTGGGCGGCGGTGGCCCGGGCACGCGGGTTGGGCTACCCCGTGGATCTCTACCTGGAGGGTTCCGACCAGCACCGGGGTTGGTTCCAGTCCAGCTTGCTGACTTCCGTGGCCGTCAACGGCCAGGCCCCTTACAAGGCGGTGCTCACCCACGGCTTTGTGCTGGACGAAAAGGGCCAGAAGATGAGCAAGTCCCTGGGCAACGTCATCGATCCCCTGCTGCTCATCAACGGCGGCAGCAATCCGCAGACGGATCCCGCCTACGGGGCCGATGTGCTGCGGCTGTGGGTCTCCAGCGTCGACTACTCCGGCGATGTGCCGATAGGCAAGACCATTCTGGGGCAGATGGCGGATGTCTACCGCAAGATCCGCAACACGGCCCGCTTTTTGCTGAGCAACCTCTACGACTTCAACCCGGCGCAGGATGCTGTTCCTTTTGAAGCGTTGACGGAGTTGGATCGCTACATCCTGCACCGCCTGCAGGAGGTGGGAGCGGAGATCACCGAATCGTTTGAAAACTACCAGTTCTACCGCTTTTTCCAAGCGGTTCAAAACTTCTGTGTGGTGGATCTCTCCAATTTCTACTTGGATATCGGCAAGGATCGCCTCTACATCAGCCACGCCCGCAGCCTGCGGCGGCGGCAGTGCCAGACGGTGCTGTCGCTGGTGCTGGAGAACTTGGCCAAGGCCATTGCCCCCGTGCTCTCCCACCTAGCCGAAGAGATCTGGAGCTACCTGCCCTACCCCAAGCCCACCCGCTCGGTGTTCGAAGGGGGCTGGATGCGGCTGCCGGAGCAGTGGCGGGATCCCCAGTTGGCCGCCACCTGGGAAAAGCTGCGGGCGGTGCGGCAGGAGGTGAACAAGGCCCTGGAGCAGGCCCGCACCGACAAGGTCATCGGCGCTTCCACCGAGGCCAAACTCATCCTCAAGGTGGCGGATCCCCACCTACATGCCCTGCTGGAGGAGCGGGCAGCCGAGCTGCGCTACCTGTTTATCACTTCCCAAGTCGAGTTGGTCAAGGCCGGCCCTGGAGAGGAGGATCTACAGGTTGCCGTTCAGCCAGCGGAGGGGAAAAAATGCGTGCGCTGCTGGAACTATTCCACCCGGGTGGGCGAGTTTGCCGAACACCCAGAGCTGTGCGAGCGCTGTGTGGCAGCCCTGGCCGGCGAATTTTGAACGTCGGATGGATTGTCGGAATTGTTGGCCTAGGTTGGGTTGGCCTGCAGGATCCCGGCGTCGGCCTCCTCCCGCTCCAGGTTGCGGAAGAGGGGCGTGCTCAGGTAGCGCTCGCCAAAGCTGGGCTGGATCATCACGATCAGCTTGCCGGCGTTTTCCGGTCGCCGCCCCACCTGGATAGCGGCAGCCAGGGCTGCCCCGGTGGAGATGCCGGAGAGGATCCCTTCTTCTTTGGCCAGGCGGCGGCTGTAGACCATGCTCTCCTCGTCATCTACCGCAATTACCTCGTCCAGCAGGTCGCGCCGCAACACCTCCGGCACAAACCCCGCCCCGATGCCCTCGATGCGGTGAAAACCGGGCCGCCCTCCACTTAAAACAGCACTGGCCTTGGGCTCGACGGCCACCAGTCGAATGGAGGGTTTTTGGCTTTTGAGGAAGCCGCCTGCCCCTGTGATGGTGCCGCCGGTACCCACCCCCGCCACCAAGATGTCCACCTGGCCATCGGTATCCTCCCAGATCTCCGGGCCAGTGGTGCGGGCGTGGATTTGAGGGTTGGCCGGATTGGTGAATTGGCCCAGCATATAGGCATTGGGGGTGCGGCGCACGATCTCTTCGGCCTTCCAGATGGCCTCCCCCATGCCGCCGGCGCTGCTGGCCAGGTGCACCTCTGCTCCGTAAGCCTTCAGCAGCCGCCGCCGCTCCAGGCTCATGCTCTCAGGCATAACGATGATCAGCCGGTAACCCTTGGCAGCAGCAGCCATGGCCAGGCCAATGCCGGTATTGCCAGAGGTGGGCTCCACCAAGATGGTCTTGCCGGGGGTGATCAAGCCAGCTCGTTCGGCAGCCTCGATCATGCTCACGGCAATGCGATCTTTCACCGAGGCGGCAGGGTTAAAGCTCTCCAATTTCACGACGATCTCAGCCAGACACCCTTCGGATTGAGGGATCCGGTTTAGCCGCACAAGAGGGGTACGACCGATGAGCTGAGTGATGTTGGCGGCAATTTTCATGGTTCACAAAAAGGCAGAAACCGATCGCGACAGCAGGCCGTCGGCCTCAAGTCCAGAGCAGCCGAGGGCCTTGTGCGATGCTAACCCCTGCATGAGCTCCTTGGTGCTCCCTCTCAGGATCTCACTGCCCTTGGACCAGGGGATCCCGATGTTTTCCGAAGTTCCGCAGGGGATGGCAACAAAACCCGCCCAGAAAATGATTTAGCTGAAGGGGGTTCGGGGGTAGATCAGCCCCGCACTGTACTGTCGAGAGGCAGTCAGTGCCAGATACCCCCGTCGCAGACTCGCAACAATAAAATGGATCTAGTTGTAGAAAACGGCGTTGCCGGAACCTGGTGCAACTACGCGGTAGGGCATTCCATGTCTGCATCCCTAACGGCACGGCAAAGCCGAACGCAGAGGGTTCTTGCAGAAGCTCCCCGACGAAGCGAGAAGCCCGCACTCTATACGTCAGCATGAGTGCGGGAGTATGTCACAGTGAGATTACACCGGAAGGACAAGTCCCCTATGCACCTAAGTGAGATCACTCACCCCAACCAGCTCCGCAACCTCAGCCTCAGCCAGTTGCGCAGCCTAGCCCGCCAGATTCGCGAAAAGCACTTGCAAACGGCTGCCAACTCTCCAGTCGGCTGTCACCTGGGGCCGGGGCTGGGCGTGGTGGAGCTGACCTTGGCGCTCTACAAAACCCTCGACCTGGATCGCGACAAGGTGATTTGGGATGTGGGCCACCAAGCCTATGCCCACAAAATGCTTACTGGCCGCTACCACAACTTCCATACCATTCGCCAGAAAGGAGGGATTTCCGGCTACCTGAAGCGGAGTGAGAGCCGCTTCGACCACTTTGGGGCCGGGCACGCCTCCACCAGCATCTCGGCAGCCCTGGGCATGGCCATCGCTCGGGATCGGCGGGGAGAAAACTTCAAGGTGGTGGCCATCATCGGGGATGGCGCCCTGACTGGGGGCATGGCCTATGAAGCCATCAACCACGCCGGGCACCTGCCCAAGACCAACTTGATGGTGATTCTCAACGACAACGGCATGTCGATTTCCCCCAATGTGGGGGCCATCCCGCGCTATTTAAACCGCCTGCGCCTCAGCCCACCGGTGCAGTTTTTGGCCGACAGCCTGGAGGAGCAGCTAAAGAACCTACCTCTAGTTGGCTCCAGCCTCAGCCCGGAAATCGACCGTCTCAAGGAGACGGTGAAGCTGGTTACTGCCGTGCAGAACAACAAGGCCGGCATCATCTTTGAGGAGCTGGGCTTTACCTACGTAGGGCCGGTGGACGGGCACAACCTGGCGGAATTGTTGGATGCTTTTGAGCTGGCCCACGGCATCTCTGGGCCGGTGCTGGTGCACGTGGCTACGGTCAAGGGCAAGGGCTACCCACCGGCAGAGGCTGAGCAGGTAAGCTATCACGCCCAATCCCGCTTCGACCTAGCCACCGGCAAACCCTATCCTCCTACCAAACCCACTCCCCCTAGCTATAGCAAGGTCTTCGGCCACACTCTTTGTAAACTGGCGGAGCGGGATCCCCGCATCATTGGCATCACGGCGGCTATGGACACCGGCACCGGCCTAGACAAGCTCAAAGAAAAACTGCCGGATCAGTTCGTGGATGTGGGGATTGCCGAGCAGCACGCTGTTACTTTGGCTGCTGGCATGGCCTGCGAGGGGATGCGACCGGTGGTGGCCATCTATTCCACCTTCCTGCAGCGGGCCTACGACCAGATCATCCACGATGTCTGCATTCAAAAGCTGCCGGTCTTTTTCTGCTTGGATCGGGCAGGGGTGGTGGGAGCGGACGGCCCCACCCACCAGGGCATGTACGACATTGCCTATCTGCGCTGCATTCCCGAGATGGTGCTGATGGCCCCCAAAGACGAGGCGGAGCTGCAGCGCATGGTGGTGACCGGGATCCAGTACACAAAGGGCCCCATCGCCATGCGTTACCCGCGCGGAGCTGGCGTGGGGGTGCCTCTGGCCGAAGAGGGGTGGGAGCCCATTCCCATCGGCAAAGCAGAGGTGCTGCGCAGCGGCGGCGAGGTCCTGATCCTAGCCTATGGGTCGATGGTGCATCCCAGTTTGCAGGCAGCGGAGATCCTCAAGGAACACGGCATCTCCACGACGGTAGTCAATGCCCGCTTTGCCAAGCCTCTGGATACCGAGCTGATCCTGCCCCTGGCCCAACAGAGCCGCCTGGTGGTGACGGTGGAAGAAGGCTGCCTCATGGGCGGGTTTGGCTCGGCAGTGGGGGAAGCTCTCCTGGATGCCGATATCCGAGTGCCGCTGTTGCGCCTGGGGGTGCCGGATGTGTGGGTGGAGCACGCCACTCCTGAAGAATCGCTGGCGGAACTGGGCCTGAACAGCGTCGGCATTGCCGAGCGCATCCGGGCCAAGGTCGAGGCCCTTCAGGGACAGAGGGCCTCGCAGGCTCAAGCTATTCTGGGCAGCTCCTGAGCCTACTCTTTCCCAAGGCCCATCTGCTGGTTGAACTGCTCGATGGCGGCTTGCTGCAGAGCCTCTGCAACAGGACGGGTGCGCAGGAGGATTTGCACATCCCGCAGCAGGTTCTCCCGCCACAGGTTCTCCCGCAGCACCTCTAGCCGGGCATAGCTGGGATCCAGGCGCATGGCCTTGGCCCCCAGTTCTTCCGCCCGTTCGGTTTCGCCGCGAACGTAGAGGGCCGTAGCCAGGGCTAGGTAGGGCTCTGCCACCGCGTCGTTCATCTCGATGGTGCGTTCCCAACGCTCGATGGCCGCCTCCAGATCCCCTTGTTCATAGTCCACCAGGCCGATGTTGTTCATGGCCGGCCAATAGGCGGGATCCAACTCCAAGGTTTTCTCATACTCCTGCCGGGCGCGATCCCATTGGTCGAGCATGAGGTAGGCATTGCCCAGTTGAAAGCGGGCGTTGGGGCTATCTGGCTGCAAGGCAACAGCCCGTTCCAGGGTTTCAGCGGCGGCAAAATAGCTGCCCTGCCGCAAGTAAGCAGATCCCAGCGAGTAGAGAATGTCGGCGTCGTCGGGAGCCAGGGCGCGGGCCTTTTGCAGCGCTTGGATGGCTTGGCCATAGTCTCCTAGCTCCAGGTGGACGTTGCCCAAAACGTAGAGCAGCTCGGAAGAGGTGGGCACCATGGCCACCGCCAGTTGCAGGCGGCGCAGCGCCTCTTCCGTCTGGCCAAACTGGGCCAGCCGCAGCGCGTCCGTGGCCAGTTGCAGCCCCTGCGCCCGCATCAACTCCCCATTGGGCAGGGGAACACGCAGCAACACCTGGGCTCGAGCGGGATCCCATTTCCCTCTCCCCAACACCATGGCGAGGCCCAGCGGCAAGGTTAGCAAAAACCGGACAGACAACCGGAATAACAGTGGCGGCATGACACCCACGCAAAAACAGGCCATGCCCATGTTAGCTGCAGCAAGCGGGGATCCTTCCTGCCAGGACTGGTTTCAACCATATTGCTATCCAACGCTGTCGCGAACGTGTCGGCGGCCTCCAACTCCCCCCTCCCTGAGGAAGAGGGGCTGGGGGTAAAGGCAGCGATTGAAACAAACTAGAGGCGTCGCCACCGCCGCCCCGACTGGGCCAGCAGGTCTTCGGCGGCCTTCGGCCCCCAGGTGCCGGCTTCGTAGGTGTACAGCGGCGGCGCAACGCTGCTGCCATTGCCGCCGGGCTGGGCTTCCCAGGCCGATAAAACCGGCGTCACCACCCGCCAGGCGGCTTCCACCTCGTCAGCGCGGGTGAACAGGGTGGGATCCCCCAGCAGGCAGTCCAACAGTAGGCGCTCGTAGGCATCTGGCGTGGTTGACCCAAAGGCTGTCCCGTAGCGAAAATCCATTTCCACCGAGCGGGTGCGGATCTCCGGCCCCGGCATCTTGGCCTCAAAGCGCAAGGAGATGCCCTCGTTGGGCTGTATGCGCAGCACCAGGATGTTGGGGCTCACCTCCCGCGCTGCCGAAGGAAAAAGAGATAGCGGCACCTGCTTAAAGTAGATGGCCACCTCGGAGACCTTCTTGGCTAGGCGCTTGCCGGTGCGCAGGTAAAAGGGCACCCCTTTCCACCGCCAGGTGTCGCATTCCAGCTTCAGGGCGGCATAGGTGGGGGTCTGCGAGTTGGGGTTGACATTGGGCTCTTGGCGATAGCCTGGCACCGGCTTGCCGCCAATCCAACCAGGGCCGTACTGGGCCCGCACTGCTGCCGCAGCTACATTGCGAGTGTCCGCCAGGCGGGTGGCCTGCAGCACCTTAGTCTTTTCGTTGCGCACGCCGTCGCTGCGCAAGGAGACGGGCGGCTCCATGGCAGTCAGGCAATAGATCTGCATCAGGTGGTTTTGCACCATGTCCCGCAGAGCGCCGGCAGCGTCGTAGTAGCCGGCCCGGTCCTCCACCCCCACCGTTTCCGCCACCGTAATCTGCACATGGTCGATGTAGTTGCGGTTCCAGAGAGGCTCAAAGATGGCGTTGGCAAAGCGAAAGACCAGCAGGTTTTGCACCGTCTCTTTGCCCAGGTAGTGGTCGATGCGGTAGACCTGCTCTTCCTGACAGATCCGCTGTACGATGCGGTTCAACTCCTGAGCCGAGGTGAGGTCGTGGCCAAAGGGCTTTTCGATCACCACCCGCGTTTTGGTTGGATCGGCCAACATCCCCGCTGCCCCCAACTGCTGGATGGCCTGGGCGTAGAAGTCCGGCGCCACCGCCAGATAAAACACCCGGTTGCCGCGGGTGCCCCGCTCCTCATCCAGTTGGCCGAGGAGTTGCTTGAGACGCAGGTAGCCCTCGGCCTCTCCGATATCGAGGCGACAATAGAACAGGCGGCTGGCGAAGTCCTGCCAGAGGGCTTCTGGCCCCAGATCTTGGGGGGCAAATTCTTCCAGGGCCGCCCGCATCTTGTCCCGATAGATCTCGTGGCTCCAGTCGCGCCGGGCCACCCCCACCAGGGTAAACTCCGGCGGCAGCCGTCGCTGCACGAATAGCCGGTAGTAGGCCGGGATCAGCTTGCGGGCGGCCAGATCTCCGGAAGCACCAAACTGCACCAAAATACAAGGATCCGGAATGCGCTCTTGGTTGAGGCCAACGCGCAAGGGGTTTTCAGTCAGGGTTGCCATAGGGTCGGCTCAGCTTGGGTGGGCGGGGTTGGGAAGGGTGGCTAGGGGGTCAACGACCCTTCCAGGCAGCGCAACACTTCTTCCACATTCTTGCGGCTGCCGATAATCAAAGGCACTCGTTGGTGCAGGGATTGGGGCACGATGTCCAGGATGGCCTCGGTGCCGGTGGTGGCTACGCCTCCCGCCTGCTCAGCCAAAAACGCCAGCGGGTTGGCCTCGTACATCAGCCGCAGCTTGCCCTCTGGTTTTTGCCGGGTGCCAGGGTAGAGATACACTCCTCCCTGCAACAGGATGCGGTGAAAATCCGCCACCAGAGCGCCGCTGTAGCGGGCGGTGTAGCCATCGCGGCGGTGGACATAGCGGACATAGTTCTGGATCCCTTCGCTCCACTGACAGAAGTAGCCCTCGTTAAGGCTGTAGACGGAGCCGCGTTCGGGAATGCGAAGGTCGCTCTTGGAGAGGATGAACTCGCCCAAGCTGGGATCCAGGGTAAAACTGTGTACTCCCTTGCCGACGGAATAGACCAGTTGCGTGCTGGGGCCGTAGAGGATGTAGCCGGCGGCCAGTTGGCGACGGCCTGGCTGGAGGAGATCTTGGTTGTCTGCTTCCGGACGATCCTCAAGGGGGTGAAGAACGGAGAAGATAGAGCCGACGCTGAGGTTGGCGTCAATGTTGGAGGATCCATCCAAGGGATCGATCAGCAGGGCCAAGCGGCTGAGGGAGCAGTTTTCCGGCAGGCGGGCCGGCGTTTTCAGCTCTTCTGATACCAGCCGGCACACCAGGCCGGTCTGCTCCAAAGCGCGGATGAAGGCCCGGTTGGCGTAGTCGTCCATCCGCTGCTGCTCTTCCCCCTGCACATTGACGCTGCCGGTTACCCCCAGCGTCCCCTCGATCAGCCCTGCCTGGCTGAGGCGGCGGGCGATCATCTTGCCGGCCAGAGCAATGCGGTTCATCAGGGCGCTGAAGTCTTGGGCCTCAGGGGTAAAGCCGCTAAACTGCTGCAGCACATGCCGGGAGAGGGTAAGCACATCCCGCGCCATCTCGCGCTCGGCGCTGCTGGGCACTACGGGCGGAGAAGAACTGACCACCATAATCGCAGGCTTCCTCAGGATTCTTACTAGCTAGGCTGGCCAATCCCGACAGCGAGAGCCGAGAACTTACAGGGTTGCTTTAGATTTGGCCTGCCGGCAGGGTTCTCGTTCGGCTTGCCTGGCGAAAAACCGAGTAGGATAGGTTCTACTTGTTTTTTTTGAATTTTTTTTGAATTGGATCCCAGCGCGGGCTTATTGTCCCGCTCTTTACCTATGATGGCCAACCCTCCTTTTCCGCTGCGCAGCCAAGTGGTCACCCAGGGGGTGCAGCGCTCTCCCAACCGCGCCATGCTCAGGGCCGTGGGCTTCCGTGATGAGGACTTCGGCAAGCCCATCGTCGGCATTGCCAACGCCCACAGCACCATCACTCCCTGCAACATCGGCATCCAAACCCTGGCCGAGCGCGCCGAAGCTGCCCTCAGGGCCGCCGGCTGCATGCCTCAGGTCTTCGGCACCATCACCATCAGCGACGGCATTTCCATGGGTACGGAGGGGATGAAATACTCCTTGGTGTCGCGGGAGGTGATCGCCGATTCTATCGAGACGGTGGTCAACGGCCAGAGCATGGATGGTCTCTTGGCCATCGGCGGCTGCGACAAAAACATGCCGGGGGCGATGATCGCCATGGCCCGTCTCAACGTGCCCGCCATCTTCGTCTACGGCGGCACCATCAAGCCGGGGCATTACAACGGCCGCGACCTCACCATCGTCAGCGCCTTTGAAGCCGTAGGGGAGTACAGCGCTGGCCGCATCTCCGAGGACGAGCTGCTGGCAGTCGAGCGCCATGCTTGTCCCGGTGCTGGATCCTGCGGCGGCATGTACACGGCAAACACCATGTCCAGCGCCTTTGAGGCCATGGGCATGAGCCTGCCCTACTCTTCCACGATGGCGGCAGAGGACGAAGAGAAAGCCGAAAGCGCTGCCCAATCGGCCAAGGTCTTGGCTGAGGCCATCCAAGCCAATATCCGACCCCGGGACATCATCACCCGCCAGAGCATTGAGAACGCCATCTCGGTCATCATGGCGGTAGGGGGATCCACCAACGCCGTGCTCCACTTTTTGGCCATTGCCCACGCAGCAGAAGTGCCCCTGACGCTGGATGACTTCGAGACCATCCGCGCCCGCGTGCCCGTCCTCTGCGACCTCAAGCCTTCAGGCCGGTTTGTTGCCACCGATCTGCACCGGGCCGGCGGGATCCCCCAAGTAATGAAGATCTTGCTCAACCACGGCCTGCTGCACGGCGACTGCCTCACCATCTCCGGCCAGACGATTGCCGAGGTTTTGCGGGACGTGCCCGACGAGCCCAGCCCCGACCAAGAGGTCATCCGCCCCTGGCACAGCCCCCTTTACCCCCAAGGGCACATCGCTATCCTCAAAGGCAACCTCGCGCCCGAAGGGGCGGTGGCCAAGATCAGCGGCGTCAAGACTCCCAAGATCGCGGGGCCGGCGCGAGTCTTCAACTCAGAAGAATCCTGCCTGCAGGCCATCCTCGCCGGCCAAATTCGACCGGGGGACGTAGTGGTGATCCGCTACGAGGGCCCCAAGGGCGGCCCCGGCATGCGGGAGATGCTCTCCCCCACTTCGGCCATCATCGGCGCCGGCCTGGGGGACAGCGTGGGCCTGATTACCGATGGCCGCTTCTCCGGCGGCACCTACGGCATGGTGGTGGGCCATGTGGCCCCTGAGGCCTACGTAGGCGGCCCCATTGCCCTGGTGGAGGAAGGAGATCTCATTACCATCGATGCCCCCGCTCGCCTGTTGCACCTGCATGTTAGTGAGGAAGAGCTGGCCCGCCGCCGCGCCCGCTGGTCTCCTCCTGAGCCTCGCTACAAACGGGGCACCCTAGCCAAGTACGCCAAGCTGGTCTCCAGCAGCAGCCTGGGGGCGGTGACGGATTTGAACTTGTGGGATTAGGCCCTTCACCCCCGGCCCCTCTCCCTCAGGGAGAGGAGAGGTTTGAGTACGACTCTTGCAGGAACAGAGACAAGAAAGCGGCAGGAATCCCTGCCGCTGGGTTTTATTGGCTGACTGCATCAGCGCCAGTTAGGCACCGATGATGCCGCCGTCATTTTTGGTGATCACCACCACCGCCGAGCGGGGGTAGACGTCGTCCTTGTAGTCGGGCCAGCGAGAAATGATCTTGCCGGCGGCAAAGTCCTCGTCACTGGTGGTGGAGCCGGGGTGCTGCACGTTGATGAACATGGTGCGCTGATCAGGAGTGGTAACCACACCGGTAATCTCCTGTCCAATCGGCCCTACCAAGAAGCGGCGAATTTCTCCCGTGTCGGGATCGGCGGCCAGCATCTGGTTGTTGCCGAACTGGGCGAAGTCCCCCTTGTTAAGGCTGCTTTCGCTGATGTCGGTCTGGATCCAGAGGCGACGGCTGGCGTCGAACCACAGCCCATCGGGAGAATTGAAGATGTTGTCTGCGTTGAGAGGCTGCCCTGACAGGGTACGGCTGTCGGCGGAGGGGCCGGCCAAGACAAAGATGTCCCACTCGAAGCGGGTGGACTGGGGACTGCCCATCTCTTTCCAGCGGATGATGTGGCCCCACTGGTTCTTGGGACGGGGGTTGGCGGCGTTCACCTGGTCTGGTTCCCGGCGGCTGTTGTTGGTCAGGGTGAAGTAGACCATGCGGGTCTTGGGATCCACCGCTCCCCATTCGGGACGATCCATCTTGGTGGCGCCGACGAAATCCGCCGCCGTGCGGGTGTTCACCAACACGTCCGCCTGGCTGGTGAAGCCATTCTCGGGCGTGAGGCCGTTTTGCCCAAACACCAGCGGGATCCACTCCCCTGTGCCGTCTTCGTTGAACTTGGCCACGTAGAGGGTGCCTTTATCCAACAGGTGGCCACCTGCCGTCTCCTTGCGGTAGGGCTCGGCAGAGACGTACTTGTAGATGTACTCGAAGCGGGCATCGTCCCCCATGTAGAGCACAATCGGCTGCCCTTCCACCGGCGGCTGGAACACCACGCCCTCGTGGGCAAAGCGGCCCAGAGCCGTGCGCTTCTTGGGCGTGCTGCTGGGATCAAAGGGATCGATCTCCACCACCCAGCCGAAGGTGTTGGGCTCGTTGCGGTAGTCCTGGGTGGGATCGGCGCCCGTGGGGGTGGCGTTGAAGCGGATGAACTCGTCGGCTTTGTTGCTGGCCAGCTCCCAGCCGTAGCGGGAGGTCTCGGTGCTCACGCCGTAGCGCTTGTGCTCGCGGGGCAGGTTGGGCTTTTGATCCGGCCCTTTGCTGGTGTTGGTGAAGTAGCCGGCCCAGTTTTCTTCGCAGGTGAGGTAGGTGTTCCAGGGGGTAACGCCGTGGGCGCAGTTGTTCAAGGTGCCCCGCGTCATCGTGCCATCGGGGCTGAACTTGGTCTTGACGAAGTCAGATCCCCGCACAGGCCCGTGGATCTCCATGAGGGTGAGGCCGGTAATGCGGCGGTTGAGGCGATCCCGCACCACAGTCCAGTTGCCGTCCCCCTGCTGCTTGATGTGGACAATGCTCACCCCGTGGGCGTTCAGCTCTTTGAGTACTTGATCGGGATCGCGGCTGCCGTCGGGATTGACCGGATAGTCCTCGTCGTCAAACTTTTGCCCCTTGGCGGCAGCGTGCATGAAGCGCGGCTCCACATACTCGTGGTTGAACACCAACAAGCCCTCATCAGAGCGGCCCTGCCAGGGATCCTTCCCATCAATGGGGAAGAAGTGCATGCCGTCGTGGTGGCTGCCCACCTGCATCCCTTGCTCGGCGCCGGTGTTTTCCAGCTTGAACTGTGGGTAGGTGCCGGTGATGGGGGTACCCCAGGCCAGCAGCGGTCGAGCCGTGTAGCCTTCGGGCACCACCACTTTGTCTTCTGCACTCACGGGGATCGCCTTGAAGCCCAGCAAGGAGCTGCCGCTGGCCGCTTTGGCAGATTTGGAAGCGCCGTTTAGCGCCGGCAGGCCGAAAAAGGTGGCCACTGCCGCCGCAATGCCGCCCTGCAGCACTTGGCGCCGCTGCAGGCGGGTTTCCAGAATGCTGCTGAAGGTAGGGTTGGGCGAATGATTGCACAGAGGCTCGTCCCCATGACGGAGCCGGGGGCCATGCGGATTGCTATTCACTTTGGTTCTCCTCTTCTCTTGTCTTGTCGGTCTTCTAGAAGCTAGATGTTTTACAAAAAACATCTATTCCCCGCGTGACTGTTTTCACGCATAAGGATAGGCACTACAAAACTAGTGGCTCGAAGTTAAGGAGAGACCAAGCCCAGGTTAAGCCTTGCCGATTTGGAGAATTTCTTTAGATCGACGTAACAATTTTTTTTAACGATTTGTTGCGATGAGGCAGGGCATTGCTGCGGCTGCCTGTCAGGATCTTTCTCGTAGCCTGGAGAACAGATACACCCCATCGCAATGGTAGAGAAGTCGAAATGAGGTTTCGTTTTGTAAAGCGGCAATCAGGGTCTGGGAGAACTCTGGGCTGCTGCGCCACCCCGGATGGCGGCTGTTGAGCAAGACATAATCAAAGGGATCCCATTGGTCGGGAGGGGATCCCTTAAAGCGGCTCTCGTCGGTAAAGTAAATAACCCGCCGATGGGTGAGGTGGGGGCTGATCTCATGGGTGGTGAGAACGCCCCCTGAGGTGGCGATCTGGGCAAGGGCCTCACGAGTGGCCTGCCAAGTGTCGAGAGACTGGAGATAGAGGGAGCCGAAAAAGGTATACTTGGCCAAAGCCAAAAAAGCCAGCAAAGACCAGATCAGGGCTGTTTTGTTTACTTTCGCAGAAGAGGCGGGAGGGTTGGTCGTCTTCCCGTTTTCGATAACAGCTAGAAATAGAAAAGGAACAACAGGCAGCGCGTACTGGTGCACCAGGTCCCGATAAGCAGGATTGCTAGAAAGGATATTCAGCCCCAAAGTTGGCAGGGCAGGGATCCAGGGATCCCAGTGGCGCCAAGAGAGGCCCCAAGCCACAGGGATGACTAACAAAAATCCATAGAATAGGGTGTCGAGAGAGAAGACCTTGCCCAGGACTAATGTTGGCTTGAGAACCAAGTTTTGGATAATTTCAGGAACAGAACTGCCCAAATAGCTATAGTGAGAAACGGCTGCCGGCTCGCTGCCACTGAAGTGAGGAATAATCCAAAAAGTAGCCACGCCAAACCAAGCCGACCCTGCCGCTATGGCAAGCCAGTCGGCCACTTGGCAGCGCCGTTGCCAGCGCTTGTCAATCCGCCGGCTTTCCCAGATCAAAAGCCAAACTCCCAGGGCAGCGACATTGAGAGACAATGCCGCCTTACAGCCGAGGATGCCGCCTAGGCACAGCAAAAACCCCCACAGCTTGCCAGAGCGAACACAGAGTATAGCGGCCAAAAAAAGGGGAACGGCCAACACTTCTGGATGAAAATCAAAAAGGTTGGCGTTGAAGATGGCTGGGTAGAGAAGATAGGCGGCGGCAATTGTTCTCGCCCTGCCAGAATCAATCTCGGCCTGGAGCGCCAGATGGTAAACGGCCAGCGCTCCCAGCGTTAGTGCCAGAGCTTGGATGCCAAACAGCCAATATACAGAGGGAACAATGCGATACAAGAGACTGAGAGGATACAAGATAAAAGCTGCGTGATCCCCAAGAATGTGGATCCCGCGAATAGTAGAAAAAGGAACCTCGCCACGGCTGATTAAATAAACAGCTTGGTCGAAAATACCGAGATCATACCCTCCCGACTGAAACAAGTGGTGCCGCACAACGCTGCAGCCTAAAAGAACAAAGAAGGCTCCAACCAGCGTTGCCAAGAAAGACTTGGACAGAGGATGTTCCTTCATTGCCGCCTACAACTTGTTTAGCGTAGAATCCAAGCTCTGCCAGCTAGCAGTAAGACCGCAAGCCAGCTCAAAGACAGCCCCTTTTTCTCTGGCAAGAGAGGCTCGAATCCGGCTAGCTGGAAAAATTGCAGGAAGGAGGGATCCCTACCCAAGCAAGGCAAGAGGCTGGGGGTGGGCCCCCGCGGGGAGAACGCCCAAAGCCTTGAGAAGGTCTAAAGTTTTGGGATCTTTCCACTTTTCCTTTCTAGGATACGGGCAGACTCTCCAGAGCCACTGGGTGGGGAATTTTGCATGAGTGACGCCATCCGCTACGACCTGCTTTTGGTGGGGGGGAGCTCCTCCAACCTGATCCTGGCCCATCGCCTTTTGGATCTGGCCAAGCTCTCGGGGCTCAAGCTCTCCATCGCCCTTTTGGAAAAAGCCCGGCAATTCGGCGGGCACATCATCAGTGGTGCCATCTGCAATCCCCAGGTAATCGCCAGGCTTTTCCCGGATTTTGAGAGCCAAGGATTTCCCCACGAGGGGCGGGTGGAGGTGAGCCACCTGAGCGTACTGGGATCCCAGGAGCGCTGGGACTTGCCAGAGGCGGCGATCCCAAAGGGGCTGCGCAAACAGGGGCAGTTCATCCTTACCCTCAGCCATGTCATCCGCTGGCTGGCCGAAACCCTGCAGGAAAAAGCCAAAGGGATCCCCAACGTCACCCTGGATGTGTTCCCCGGCTTTGCCGCCCACGAGATCCTCTATGACGGCGAGCGGGTCATTGGGGTGCGGGTAAGCGACTCCGGCCAGGTTTATGAAGATTGCGTCTTTGCCGAGCTCACCTGCTTCGGGGACAAGGGATTTATCTCCAAAGATCTGGTCGAGAAGTTTCACCTGCGCCCCCGCCCGCAACTGTGGTCGGTGGGGGTCAAAGAGCTGTGGCAGATCCCTTGCTCACTGCAGGGGCAGGTGTGGCACACCCTGGGCTACCCGGTTTTGGATGGCAGCTTCAGCGGCGGCTTTGTCTACGGCCTCAAAGATAACCGCCTGGCCCTGGGCTTGATCATCGGCCTCGACAGCAAAAACCCCAACCTCAACCCGCAGCAGCGCCTGCAGGAGTTCAAGGCCCACCCCTGGATCCAGTCCCTCATTGCCGGCGGCAAGTTGCTCAAATATGGGGCTGCCGTCATTCCTGAGGGGGGCTACTACAGCTTGCCCAGCCGCTTTGGCGTCGAAGGGGCTTTGCTTTTGGGCGATGCCCTGGGGGTGCTGGATGTGGGCAGCCTGGCCGGGATCAACAACGCCATGGAGACCGGCTACCTGGCGGCGGGCCTCATTCACGACGGCTTTTTGAAAGGGGATCTGCGCATCCAAGCGGCCTACCAAAAAGCAGTGCTGGAGAGCTCCGTCGGCCAAGATCTCTACCGCAGCCGCTATTTTCGGGAAGCCTTTCTGGAAAACTCCCGCCTGCTGGAAGCATACCTGCCCCAGATCTGCCGCAGCGTCGATGCCGGCCATCCCTGGCTGGGATCTCTGCGCTGGGGCCTGCAGGATCCCGTGCGTCGTGGCGGAGAACTCCTGCGCGCCTACACCTTGCTCAGCGGACGGGTCAGCGCCGGCGAGCCGCCCCCCCAAGGCTATGTCGCCCCCCATGCCGCCATCCAAGCGGACTTTGTGGCTCCCCCAGGTCTGGATCCCGAAACATTGACCACGCGAGCGGGCTATTTCTCGCGATCCGATGCCGTCTTTTTTGCGGATCCCCGCTACCCCGAAGGCAACCGGCACATCCTCGAGTTCAGCGCCGAGATCTGCCGCCAGTGCATTGCCACCTACGACAAGCTCAACCGCCCCACCCCCTGCGTGGCCGATTGCACCGCGGAAGTCCACCACATCCGCGAGCAAAACGGCATCCGCTCCCACGCCATGTCGCTGGAAAACTGCATCCAGTGCCGCACCTGCGAGATCGTCTGCCCCCACTTAAACCTGCGGGTTAACCCCAGCTACGAGGGATCCGGCCCCGACTTTTATGGGCTCTAGCCGAGCTGTGGCCAGCGAAATAGGGGCTCAGCCTTGCTGGCATTATTGACGTTCTCTCCAGGGCCCCCCGTAGACGGGGGGTTGGGGAGGACGCCATAACCCCAACTACTGGGCCAAGCCGAGATACTTGCGTCGGATATTGCTCGAACCAATACCGTGGATCGAAATCCGCAGGCGCTCGTGACATCATCATAAAGTCGAGATAAGGCGGCTTATCCCCAGGGCTAAAGTCCGGGGCTTGCGCCGCCCGACCTTTGGTTACAGCTAGAGTTGCAGGGAGCAAGGCCGTTGAATTCCGCCCCGCTGATCCCACCCGCCCCCAGTCCTGAGTTGAGCCGCGAGCAATCTTGTGAGCTCTTGCGCGGCCAGCTCAGCTTGGCCTTAAAGGAAAACAACTTGGAACAGGCCAAATCTCTCCTGCTGCCGGTGCAGCCGGTGGACATTGCCGAGGTCATTGGGGAGTTGCCGGAGGCGCAGCAGGCTCTGGCCTTTCGCTTGCTGCCCAAGGATCTGGCTATCCGCGTTTACGAACACCTGGACATAGAGCTGCAACAGACGCTGCTGCGCGAGTTCAGAAGCCAAGAGATCCAGGACATCCTGGACAAGATGTCGCCGGACGACCGGGCCCGCCTCTTCGACGAACTGCCGGCCAAGGTGGTTGCCGAACTGCTGCCGCAGCTCAGCCCCGAAGAGCGGGAAGCCACAGCCTTGCTGCTGGGCTATGCCCCCAACACCGCGGGGCGGATCATGACTCCGGAATACATTTCCCTGCGAGAGAACCTGACCGCAGCCGAGGCGCTGGAGCGGGTGCGCCTCTTGGCCCGCGAAACCGAGACCATCTACTACCTCTACGTCACCGACCAAGAGCGACACCTGACGGGAACCCTGTCCTTGCGGGAGTTGGTGATGGCCGACCCGGCCCAGCGGCTGGAGGAGGTGATGAACCGGGAGGTGGTGTTTGTCAGCACCCACACCGACCAAGAAGAAGTGGCGCGGGTCATCCAGCGGTACGACCTGTTGGCGGTGCCGGTGGTGGATGCCGAGCGGCGACTGGTGGGGATCGTTACGGTAGATGATGTACTGGACATCCTGGAGCAAGAGGCCACCGAAGACATCTACTCCTTGGGGGGGTTGCAGTCTGGAGAAGAGGACTATTTCGACCTCAGCTTTTGGCAGGCGGCCCGCAAGCGGGTGGTGTGGCTGCTGATTTTGCTGTTTACCAACACCTTTACCAGCACGATTATTGCCGGTCAGGAAGAAGTCTTAAGCCAGGTGATTGCCCTGGCGGCTTTTATCCCCCTGTTGGTGGATAGCGGCGGCAACGTCGGCTCCCAGTCTTCGACGGTGGTGATTCGCGGCCTGAGCACGGCGACGGTGCGCCTCAAGGACGGGTTTGGGGTGCTGGCCCGGGAAGCGGCGGTGGGAGCCATGCTGGGGATCATGCTCAGCTTGATCACCATCGGCTGGGCCTATGCCCTGCAGCGGGATCTCTTGGTGGCGATCAGCGTCGGGCTGAGCCTATTTGGGATTTCTGTTCTCTCTTCGGTGTCGGGGGCGGGGCTGCCCTTTTTGTTCCGCTCCTTCGGCTTCGATCCCGCTTTGATGGCTACCCCCTTCATCACCACGATTGTGGATGTGCTAGGGGTGTTGATCTACTTCTCCGTTGCCCGCTTAATCCTGGGAATCTAGCCCCGGCTGGCAACCCCTCCAAGCCCTTGCCGAACTTGGGCTAGGTTGGATCTGGTCTTGTTGCGGATCCCTGCCGATGTCTGACCATTCTGTGGAGGTCCAGGCGGCTCTCCCGGAGATCGTGGCTCGCTTGCAAGCAGCCCTGGGATCCCAGGGGCTGGGACATCTGCAGGTGCAGGCGCGTCTTTCCGGACACCGCCTGTTGCTGCGCCTGGAAGGGGATCCCCTCCCGGATGCGGATCGGCTGCTGCAGGGCCTCTTGCCAACCCTAGAGGAAATAGCGTTGAGCTACCGGCAGCGCCAGGTGGAGCTGTTTGGCTTTCCCCCCAACGAAGGGATCCCGGAGTGGCACCGCGAGTGGCGCTACCAGCCGCCGCCCAACCCCAACAGCCCCTTGTATCGCGCCCAACGCGGGGATGGAGAAGCCATCCAGTATGTGCTCGACTACCTGCTGCGCCCGCAGGGGATCCAGGCCCGCGTCCATCTGCACCCCAAGCTGGGCCTCTTACAGGTGAACTTGCAGGCAGCGGAAGTTCCGGATCCGGCTTGGGCCAAGGACTTTGTGCGGCGGGCCTTGACCCGTCTGGAATGGACCTTTGTGCAGCGGCTGCGGCTTTCCGGGCAAAAGCTGGGCTCCTTCTTGCCGGCCTGGAGCCAAGAGTTCGATCTCAAACAGCCCGCCTTTTGGCAGGCTTCCCCGACCAGGCTTTCTCCCTTTCCTTCTCCAGCAGCCGACGCCGCCGAGGGCGAGCCCTCTCCACCTTCCCCGGCCGCTCTAGACTAAAGGGCAGGGCTCAGGGGGTCGGCCATGCGGGTTGTTTTCTTTGGCACGCCGGAGTTTGCTCTGCCCTCGCTGCAGATCTTGTTGCAGCCGCAGTCTCCCTTTGAAGTGGTGGGATTGGTCTGCCAGCCGGATCGGCCGCAGGGGCGAGGACAGAAGGTGCTCCCCCCGCCCACCAAGATCCTCGCCCAAGCCCACGGGATCCCGGTGTGGCAGCCTGGCCGGCTGCGGCGGGATCCAGAGGTGCTGGCGGCGCTAGAGGCGCTGGCTGCCGATGTGTTTGTGGTGGTGGCCTACGGCCAGATCTTGCCGCCGGCGGTGCTGCAGATGCCCAAGCTGGGCTGCATCAATGTCCACGCTTCCCTCCTGCCGGCCTATCGCGGCGCCGCCCCCATCCAGTGGGCCATTGCCAACGGCGAGACCGAGACCGGCGTCACCACCATGCTCATGGACGAAGGCATGGATACGGGGGCCATCTTGCTGCAGGCCAAGCTGCCCATCGAGCCGGAGCAGACCGGCTTGGAGCTGGCCTCCCAACTGGCCCAACGGGGGGCAGAGCTGCTGGTGGAAACCCTGGTGAAACTGGAAAAAGGAGAGCTGACCCCCATTCCCCAGGATGACTCGCGGGCAACCTATGCCCCCCTGCTTAAAAAACAGGACTTCCAGCTCGACTGGCAGCGCCCGGCCCAGGCCTTGCACAACCAAATCCGCGCCTTTTCCCCGGACTGTTTTACCGGCTTGCAGGGGCAGCGGATTAAGATTGTCCGCTCCGCCGCTCCCCAGTTGCACCCGCCACCTGCCGAGCTTCCCCCGGGCAGCCCCGGAGAAGTGGTGGGACTGGCCAGGGGAGAAGGGGTGTATGTGGCCACAGGGGAGGGATCCCTCCTCATCCGGCGGGCCCAACTGCCCGGCAGGAAGGAACAGTCGGCCTGGGATCTGGTCAACGGCGGCCAACTCAGGGTGGGCATGCGCTTTGAGGTGCTGCCGGATCCCTAGCCCCGGCCCCCCTCTTGTCCCCCCGCCTGCGGGGGGATGTAGGGGGGCGGGGGTGGTCGCGTTAGCGGCGCGAAGCGCTTGGAACTACTCGGGCTGGGGAAATTCCTCCCACAGGCGGGTGTGTTGGCGCAGGCTGAGGAACTGCCCGCCGCCGAGGATGAGGTGATCCAAAACCGGGATCTGCAGCAGTTGCCCCGCCTGCAAGAGTTGCCGGGTGAGAGCAAGATCTTCCGGGCTGGGATCCAAGCTGCCGGAGGGGTGGTTGTGGGCCACCAGGATGCGGCTGGCCCCTTGCCTAATGGCGCTGCGGAAGGTTTCCCGCGGGTGGGTGAGGGTTTCCGTGGCGGTTCCCCGGGTTACGATCTGCTGGCCGATGAGGCGGTGTTTGATGTCCAGGTGCAGGACGGCAAAATGCTCCTGGGGCTCCCACATCAGGTCGCCGCTTAGGGCCATGGCCGCCTGTTCCGGCGATTCAATCACCGTCCGCTCGGGGGGTCGGGCCAAAAAGATCCGCCGCCCCAGCTCGATGGCGGCCAACACTGTTGCTGCTTTGGCTGGGCCAATGCCCTCAATTTGCAGCAGCTCTCCGGCTTCCACCTGGCGCAGTTGGGCCAGGGGATCCCCTTGGGCTTCCAATGTTTTCAAGAGCAACTGGGCCAGGCCCACAGCCGAGAGCTTGCCCGGCCCCTGGCCGGTATTGAGCAAAATGGCCAGCAGCTCGGCGTGGGAGAGGCTTTTGGCCCCTTGGCTGAGCAGCCGCTCGCGCGGGCGATCCTGAAGGGGAAGGTCGCTGATCCGCAACACGTACTGGCCCATATCTTCCCTAGGTTTTCTTCAACAGCCAAAAGGGGCTGCGGCGCTCCACGGCCTGCCAAGCTGCCGCTGGGATCCCTGGCTCCGTTAGCTCAGCTACAAAGGGATCCCAGGTCACCAGATAGTCGGGCACCTGGCCTTGGGCTTGCCAGGCAGCCAGCTCCTCCAGCTTGGCGGCATAGGGCACCCGCAGCGGACCATAAAAATAGGGTACAAACGAGCGGAGCCCGTAGAGGCCAACCCTTCCCGAAAGAGCCGGTTCTGGGCCGGCAAACTGGCGGAAAAAGTAGACGGATCCCCCCTGGGTATGCTGCAACACCCTTGGGAAGATGCAGCTCCAGGCCAACTGGGCGCTGAGTCCAGTGGCCAAGAGCAAGATGGCCCATCCCCGAACGCTCTGCCGCGCCCTGATCCAGGCCAGTCCCCCCAGCACCAGGAGCAAAGCAGGGCCATAGGTGAAGAAGGGCCATTCCACCTCGGCCTGTAGGTATCCCAGGGCCAAACGGCCGGTTAGGCTGTCGGGGATCCCCAAGGCGGCCCCCACTTGGGCCCGCAAAGCCGGATCCTGGGATCCCAGCCACGGCAATAGCAGCCACAGGGCCAGCCAACCCAGGCCGCTGAGCAGGATCCAGGCAGTTTCCCCAAAGCTGGGCCCCCTTTTCTCGGCAACCAGGCCTTGCAGGCGCAGGGCGGCAAAGTAGGCGCCGATGGGGTAAAGCAGCGAGGTGTAGTGGATCAACTTGGTTTGCACCAGGAGCGAAAACAGGGCCAGCACCACCCCAAAGGCCACCAAGAGCAGGCGTTCTGCCCGCTGAGTTAAATCCGCAGCCGCCGAGTCAATACTCCTGGGGATCCTCTCCAGGATCCCGGCCAGGGCCAAAGCCCCCCAGGGAAAGCACCCCCAGGCAAAGGCCAAAAGATGCAGGTAGACCGGGGCCGGATGGCCGCTGGGGGTACTCACCAGACCCCACTGGTAGTGCCAAAACGCCGCCAGCCACTGCAGCCCCCGCGCTGTCACTTCCAGCACCAGCCAGGCCAGGGGAACAGCCGCCGCCAGGCCCAAAAAGATCACCATCTCCCCCCACCCCATTGGCGGATCCCGCTGCCAGAGCTTGTAGAGGATCCAGATGGCTAGCGGCAACACCAGCCCCACCGGCCCCTTGGCCAACACCGCCAGGCCCAAAGCCAGCGCGCCCAGAGCTCTCCACCCCTGACCGGAGCGCCCGGCCCGACGCGCCTCCTCAGCAGCCCAAAGGGATCCCAGCCCCACGCCCATACCCAAATTCAGCAGCGGGTCGATGAGGCCGGTTTTGTAGAAAAACAGGGGCAGGTAGCCCGTCAGGAGCAGGATCCCCCAGAGGCAGCCAAACCCCGCCCCGCGCAGCCGCCCTCCCCACGCCACCAAAAGGGCTACGGTGATCCCGCCAACCCAGGCATTGGGCAGCCGCGCCGCCCCTTCGTTGACCCCCAGGGCCGCCATCGCCAGGGCCTGCAGCCAAAAAAAGAGGGGGGGCTTTTCGAAAAAAGGCTCGCCGTTAATTTGCAAAGCCAGGGGATCGCCGCTGGCCAGCATCTGCCGCGCCAAGCTGGCGTAAATGAGCTCGTCCCAGTCAAACAGGTAAGGGATCCCCTGGCCCGCCCACAGCCATAGGCCGGCCAAAAGCCCCAGGGATCCCTTGAGGCGGCCCAGAAGCTTAGCCATGGACAGCTTCTAGAGGCACCACCCGGCCCACACTCTCGGGCGAGTGCAATAGCCGCAGCAACTGGGCTGCCAGAGCGGATCCCTCGATCTCTGCAGGAATCTCCACCCCACACCAGCGGCTGGAGCTCTCCCGCAAGGCCGCCACCCAATCGGGAGTTAGGGATCCCCGCGCCACCCCCATCAGTTGCGGCAGCGGATCGCGGCGGTAGAGCCCGATCCAGCGCAGGCCCAGTTGGAAGGGCCCAGGCCGAAAGCGGGGGTTGGGGCTGCCGTCCGCCTCAAACTTGCTCAGCATCAGTTGCAGGGAATAGATCTGGCGGGTATTCAAAGGGGGAGCAGCAACCCGGCGGGCGCGAAAGGTAGGCACCATCTCGGCAAAAGGCACCTGGACGGTCTGCTCTTCCCCTGGGGTGGTGTCGAAGGCATAGCCGTAGGCCGGGCTGTCCCAACCCCCTTGATCCCGCAGCAGAACCTTGTAGCGCTGCCCATCCCCCCGCAGCCGCAGCTCCAGGCCGGCAAACCCCGACACATCCAAGGGAGGCTGCCAGTTGCGGGTGCGCGTGGAAACAAAGCCGCCGAAGTTGGCCGTGGAAACCTGCCCCGTAAACAGCAGCTCGCCCTCGCCCCAGAGCAGTTGGCTTTGGCTCACCCCGCCCATCACCACATCGTCTAGGATGCCCCAGAACTGGTTCACCTGGGGGTCAGGCCGGCGAAAGTCAAAGAGCATCTGTTCCGTCTGGCCGCTGCGGCGCAGCCGCTCCAGGTGGGCCTTAGCTTCCTCCCGGTTCTCCAGACCCAGGATGACCCTGGCTGTCACCTCATCCCCTCTCTCCTGGACTTCCGCCCCCTGCTGTTGCAGCGCCTCCGCCAGCCCCACTGGTAGGCCATCGCCCAAGAAGATCACGGGAAGAGGAGCTGAAGTCGCCAGGGAAGGAGGCATGAAGTCAACCGCTGCTGCTTGGAACCCATTCTGAACCCAGCGCCATAGGTCGGCAAAGGGCAGCGCTTCGTAGTAGGTCAGCGTGTTCCAAAACCGCCCCAGGTCCCAAGGCATTGCCTACCCACTTAGAGAACGCACGCAGGAGAGATGCTTACAGGATAGCCCCAGCCAGGGGATCCCTGGCAATTGAACCGCCTTTGAGGACTCCTCAACCCTATCTGTCCCAACCTCTGCTGTCCTCTCCAGGAGGAAAGAGATCCCTTCTCCGAGTTTGCTTTTGTGTATCGCATTGCCGATCTCGGCAGGGTGGGGGCAATAACCCGACCGTTGAAGGGGCCCTGAATTCGCAATCAAACTTAACACCAAGGTCGAAGAGAACGCCTTGCAAAACGGATCCCGGATCCCATCTGCAAATGATCTCGCAATGGTCTATTCTTGATCCTGTTGTCGGGTTTGTCGCTGGAGCAGAGCTGACCCCTTTTCTAAGATCGAACTACGGAGAACCATGTTTAGCAAATTTTTTTCTCTTCAGAAAGCGTTCGCGGCGGCGCGTCGTCGGTTACTGATCCTGATCTTGGTTTTGGGGATGGCCGGGTATGCCTGGGGGCCGGCCTTGGCGGCCAGGCAGATTCCTCCTGTAGCCTTGTCGCCAACCGAGTCCATCACTTTCACGGAAGCGCAACTGGCCAGAGGAAAGCAGTTATTCAACAGGGCCTGTGCCCAGTGTCATGTGGGTGGACAGACCTATCCCAATCCGGATGTTACCTTGAAGCTCTCGGATCTGGAGGGGGCAACACCTCCCCGCGATAATGTGTTGGCGATCGTGGACTACATCAAGAACCCGGTCACCTATGACGGGGTAGAGTCCCTGGTGGAATATCATCCCAACACCCAGCTTCTAAGTGAGTATCCTCGCCTGCGCAACCTCACCGATGAGGATCTGAAGTTAATTGCCGGCTACATCCTAGTGCAGGCTAAGACCGTGCCCGGCTGGGGCGGCACCAAGAGCGAATCCCACAGTGACCTTTCGGCCTATCTCTGATGCCTGGGCAAACTCAAGGGGCAAAGCGGTGGCGGGTCCCGGGCCGTGGCTGGAGGTGGGCCGGGATCCTGCTTCTGGTATGGCTAGGGCTAGCTAGCCCAGCAGCAGGCCGCATTGATCCTTACGTGAGCCACTATCTGCGAACCACTGAGCCGATAGAGCTGCCCTGGGATGCGGAAGGGCACATGCTCACCTTTACTCCAGAGCAACTTACCGACGGGAAAAATCGCTTTCAGTCCGCCTGTCTGAACTGCCACGTGGGTGGCTCTACCCTACCGGCCCCCAACATTTCCCTTTCGCTCAAGGACTTGCGCGGCGCCACCCCACCCCGCGACACCATTCAAGCCTTGGTGGAGTACCAACGGGATCCCCGCAGCTACGATGGCACCGAGGTTAGCTATGGCTGCCGCCCCGTGCCCCCCTCCTGGATGGATGATGAAGCGCTGCGCAACCTGGCTGCCTTTATCCTCAGGGCGGCTCAAGTGGCTCCGGGCTGGGGATCCAACGCAATCGGAGGTGGCTGAGGAGTCGGGGTTTCCTCCGCCGCTCCTTGCAGGGGTGGTGGTAGCCTGGTGAAGAGGGAAGGTGGCGGCCATGCTCCAGAATATCCGCTCCATACTCCTGGGCCTGTGGATACTGACCCTGCTCGTTTTCCTTGTCCAAAACTGGGGATCTGCGGCAGCCGTAGTCGTAGCCGGGCAAGCTGGCGCTGCGATTCCTTTGTCGCTGACGCTCTTGACGGCCTATGGGGTAGGAGTGGGCTTGGGGTTTCTGTATGTGGGCGCTTGGCGGCTGCACGACCGGGTATTCCAGCGACAGGCAATCCGCAAGTTAAACCAGCTCATCGAGCGAGTGCGCTTTTTGGAAGCGCAGATGATTCCCCCCGACCACTATTTGCCTCAGGATCTGCCGGATCCCCAGGCAGGCCGCTATTCCTACTCCAATATCCCGCCGGAACGCATTCGCGACCCGGCTCCTAAATCTGCCAATCCTGAGGAAGAACTTGAGGAGGAAGACGACGCGGCCACAGCCCCCAACTGGCGGATCGTCCGACGGCCCTATTCTGCCCAGGAGGAAGAGGAATGGGACTCTTGAACTGGTGGCGATCTTCTGCGGCTCCCTCGTCTGAGTCCGACCCTCGACCGGAACCCCAGGGACAGAATAACTATCTGCTGATCGTTCTCGACAGTTGCCGTTTCGACAGCCTGCTGGCCGCCAACCCCAAGCATCTGCTCAAGCTGGGATCCCTGGAAAAGCGCTGGAGCTACGCTTCCTGGACGGCTCCCGCCCACTACAACCTGCTCATGGGCCTGCTGCCCCACACCAGCCCCACCCAGGTTTTCGCGTCTGAACACTACAAGCAGGAATATTTGCGCTACAACGAGCGCCTCGGTACCCGGCAGCCGATCGAGTTCAAGCATCTGCTGCCCCACCTCTATTTGCCGACGCTACTGAAGCACCAACTGGGCTACACCACCCACGCCATGGTCTCCCTGCCGGTGCTCAACCCCAGCACCCTGCTCAACCGCGACTTCGATTCCTACCGCCTCATGCCGCGCCACAACGACATGGCAGCCATGGTGGAGCAGTTGCGCTTTGATCCGGATCGCCCCAGCTTTTACCTGTTGAATGTGGGCGAAACTCACTATCCCTACGCCCTGCCCGATGAGGATCCCAGCCTGTGGCCCCGCATCTCTGGGGTGAATGGCGTGTTAAAGCGCCTGGATGAAGGGGAAGAGGCCGGGATCCCCTTTTTCAGCGCCGCCCAGTTGGAGGAGCTGCGCCAGCGGCAGATCGAGGCGGTGCGCTACCTAGATGGGGTTTTTGAACAATTGTTCGATCTGGTTCCCAAAAACACCTACATCACCGTTACCGCCGACCACGGCGAATTGTTCGGGGAAGGGGGCTATTTTGGCCATGGCCCCATCCACCACGAAAAGGTGCTGGAGGTGCCTTTTATCGAGGGAAAAATTCGCTGAGGCCCTCACCCCCGGCCCCTCTCCCAAAGGGAGAGGGGAGATACGGATTCGGGTTCGGCTCCGCTTGGAACGTCAGCACGCTAAACCTGTTGGGTCTCCGGTTTGGGCAAGGTGGGATCCCGGCGAGTTTCTCTGCGACTTTCGCCCAGAGAGGTCACTCTCGTGGTCGAGTCCAAGCCCTCTTCGGCGGCCAAGTCGGCGGAACGCGCGATCTCGTAGAGGCTTTTCACCACACTGGTTAGGGGAATCGCGACGATGACGCCCAGGATGCCCCCCAGTTGCGCCCCCACCAACAGGGCGATCAAGATCCACACCGGGTTGAGGCCGATCAGTTCCCCCATCAGGCGGGGGGCGATGACCCGATCCTTAACCTGCTGCACAATTAGGGAGACCAGCACCACCTTGAGGCTGAGCCAGATATCCTGAAAGGCCAGCAGCACCGCTGCCGCGCCGATGCCAATAAAGCCCCCCACCAGTGGGATCACCTCCAGCAGGCCGATCAACAGGCCAAACAAAAGCCCGAAGGGCACGCGCAAAAACCCAAAAATTGGCACCAGCATCAGGGCCATGATGAACCCCAACACCAACTGGCTGATGAGAAAGTTCTGGAAACTCAGAGCCAGGGCTTCGCCGATGCGCGGTCCCCAGGGCTTGGGGAAGAGGCTGAGCAACCCCTGCCAGAACTGCCCCCCGTAGAGCAGCATGTAGAGGGCCAGCACCAACACCAACACCAGATCGATCACCTGATTGAAGGTGCCCAGGAGGATGTCCAGGGATTGGCCGGCAATTTTTTCGGCGCTGGCCTGCAGGCGGTTGAGGAGGGTGTTCACCAGCTCTGTCTGGCCGAGGTTGATGTTGCGCTCTGCCGCCCACAGGCTGATTTGATCCAGCCAGCTTTGTAAGGTATCCACCCACTCCGGGATCCGCGCCCCCAACTGCACCACCTGCTTGGCCAGGATGGGCACCACAGCGATCCCCACCAAGGCCAGCAGCACCACCGACAGGGCAAAAACCAGGGTGACTGCCAAACCGCGGCTTACCCGATAGCGCCGCAGCACCTGCACCGGATAGTTGAGCAAAAAAGCCAGCACCGCCGCCGTCAGGATGGTGGTGAGCAGATGGCCAAACAGCCGGCCCACCTGTAGGGCCAGCCAGCCGCTGATGACGATCAAAATCCAGGTGAGCAGCAGCCGCTGCAAAGGCGAGAAGCGATTCATGCCAGGGGGATCCCCAAGAGCCTAAAAACCCAGGATGCTATATCCACTATCCACATAGATCACCTGGCCGGTAATGCCGCTGGCCAGGTCGCTGGCCAGAAAAGCTGCCACATTGCCCACCTCGAGCTGGGTGATATTGCGCCGCAGCGGAGCTTTCTCCTCGACCGCGTGCAGCATGGCATGGAAATCAGCAATGGCCGAAGAAGCCAAGGTGCGAATGGGTCCAGCGGAGATGGCATTCACCCGGATCCCGGCGGGGCCCAGCTCGGCCGCCAGGTAGCGAACGCAGGTTTCCAGGCCCGCTTTGGTGACAGCGGCCATGTTGTAGTTGGGCACCACCCGCACCCCCCCCAAATAGGTGAGGGTGAGGATGCTGCTGCCGGATCTCAAGAGAGGCTTGGCGGCCCGGCAGAGGGCAATCAGGGAGTAGGTGCTCACATCCATGGCCAGGGCAAACCCTTCCCGCGAGATATCGCTAAAGTTGCCGCTCAGCTCTTCTTTTTTGACGAAAGCCAGGCAGTGAACCAAGATATCGACCTGACCCCATTTCTGGGCTATTGCCTGAAACAGCTCGTCAATCTGCTGGTCGCTTTGCACGTCGCAAGGGAGGAGAAAATCCGGCTGCAGGGGCTCGGTGAGCTGCTGGACTTTGGTCTTGAAGCGATCCCGCTCGTCCGGCAGATAGGTAACCCCCAACGTCGCCCCCGCTTTGTGCAGTTGCTGGGCAATGCCCCAGGCGATGGAGCGCTCGTTGGCAATGCCGGTTACCAAGGCTTTTTTTCCGGTCAGGTCTAGCATACGGAAAGGTGGGGTAGGTTCTTCTCTATCCTTCCACAGTCCGGAACAGGGGATCCTGTTCAGCCGGGCTGATAGGTGGAGGCCACGTGCAGTTCTTTGAGCTGCTTGGCCTCGACGCCGGAAGGGGCACCGGTGAGCAAACACCTGGCCTGCTGGGTTTTGGGAAAGGCGATGACATCGCGGATGGAATCTTCCCCCGCCAAGAGCATCACCAGCCGGTCTAGGCCATAGGCGATGCCGCCGTGGGGCGGGGTGCCGTACTCGAAGGCTTCCAGCAAAAAGCCAAACTTGTCCCGCGCCTGCTCAGGGGTAAGGCCAATGGTCTGGAAAACCTGCTCCTGGATCTCGCGCTGGTAGATGCGCAGGGATCCCCCGCCCACTTCCACGCCGTTCCAGACCAGGTCGTAGGCCTGGGCCCGCGCCGTTTTCAGGTCGGCCAAGTCGTCGGGGTGGGGGGCGGTAAAGGGGTGGTGCAGGGCTTCCAGGCGGTTTTCCTCGGCATTGAATTCAAACAGGGGAAAATCGGTGATCCAGAGGAGATTCAAGGCGTTCTCCGGGATCAAGCCCAGCTCCTGGCCCAGGTGCAGCCGCAGGCGGCCCAGCGACTCGTTGACCACGGCAGCCGGCCCTGCTCCAAACAGCAGCAGATCCCCCGGCTTGGCGTTGGTAAGCTGCAGCAACTGCTGTTCCTGCTCGGGGCTGAGGCTTTCTTTGAGGGCGCCGATGGTGTCGAGGCTGCCGGGCCGCACCCGGATGAAGGCCAGGCCACCCGCCCCGTACTGGGTGACCAGCTTGAACAGATCCCCGCCCGGCTTGATGCGGGTGTTGGAGATCTTTTCGTCGCCGCCCGGCACCGGCAGAACTTTGATCACACCGCCCTCTTGCAAGGCCTTGGCGAAGACCTTAAAGCCGGATCCCTGAAACAGCGGCGAAACATCCACCAATTCCAGCCCAAAGCGGGTGTCGGGCTTGTCGGAGCCGTAGCGGGCCATGGCCTCGGCATAGGTCAGCCGCGGGAAAGGGCGGGGCAGGTCGATGCCTTTGACGGTTTTGAAGATATGGCAGAGGAGCCGCTCGTTGAGTTCCAGGATCGCCTCCTGATCCATAAAGCTCATCTCCATGTCCAGCTGGGTAAACTCCGGCTGGCGATCCGCCCGCAGATCCTCATCCCGAAAGCAGCGGGCAATTTGGTAGTAGCGATCCACGCCGGCCACCATCAGCAACTGCTTAAAAAGCTGGGGCGACTGCGGCAGGGCAAACCACTCCCCGGGGTTGACGCGGCTCGGCACCAGGTAATCTCTGGCACCTTCGGGGGTAGAGCGGGTGAGGATGGGGGTCTCCACCTCGATAAAGCCTTCTTCGTCCTCCAGGAAGCGGCGGATGGCCTTGATGACCTGGTGACGCAGCTGCAGGTTGCGGGACAGGCGCTCTCGCCTCAAGTCCAAGTAGCGGTAGCGCAGGCGGATCTCCTCCCGCACCTCTTCCCCTTCCTCCCCCGAGACGTTGAAGGGAAGCTGCTTGCCCACCCGGCTGAGAATTTCCAACTCTTCCGCGTAGACCTCCACCTCGCCGGTGGCCAGGCGGGGATTAAAGGAGTCACTAGGTCTTTGGTGAACCGTTCCCGTTACCCGCACCACATATTCGCTGCGCACCTGCCCCGCCAGCTCGTAGGAGAGGGGGGTTTTCTGGGGATCGGCCACCAGTTGCACGATGCCGGAGCGATCCCGCAGATCCAAGAAGATCACACCGCCGTGGTCGCGGCGGCGGTCGATCCAGCCGTAGAGGGTGACGGTCTGGCCGATGTGGGCCGGGCGCACTTGGCCACAGTAGAGGGAACGAGGCGGGCGACGGATGGCAGCAGGCATGGACGCGGTGAGATAACGAGGGTCTGAGCCCCTATCATACAAAACTCAGCCCCACCGTCTCGATGCTGCCCCTCAAGGACAGTCAGGGGATCCGCCCAAGGCCGCCACGATGGTGCAGGTGTTGAGGCGCATCATGGCGACGTAGGTTTCGGCGCCGCTGCCTGCTTCCCCCAAAGAGTCCGAGTACAGTTCCTGTTCGGCTACCTGCACCCCGGCTTCGGCGGCCACCGTCTGGATGAGAGCGGGGTTAAGGGTGGTCTCGGCAAAGACCGCCGGCACCCCCAGGGCGCGGATCTCCTCCACCAACTGGGCCACCGTCTGGGCGCTGGGCTGTTCCTCGGTGCTGATCCCCAGGAGGGATCCCCCCATCTTCAGGCCGTAGGCTTGGGTGTAGTAGGCAAAGGCATCGTGGGTGGTCACCAGAACCCGGTTGGCGGGGGGAATGGTCTGAATCTGTTCCCCGATCCAGGTGTGGAGCTCCTCCAGCTCCGCCCGATAGGCGGCGGCATTGGCCTGGAAAAAAGCGGCTTCGTTGGGGACTTGCTCCGTCAGCTCCTGGGCAATGTGCTCCACCATGAGGATGACGTTTTCCACATTGCCCCACACGTGGGGATCCGGCGTCGGGATCCCGTCTTCATCGGCGACGATGGGCTCAAGGATCTCGGCCAGGGCAACCCGCCGCGCTCCTTGGGCCGTGGCCTCGATAAGACGAATTAACCCCGGCTCCAGGTTGTAGCCGTTGTAAAACACCAGATCCGCTTGCTCCAGGGCCGCGGCATCGGCCGGCGTCGGCTCATAGACGTGGGGATCCACGCCCGGCTGCAGCAGGCTGCTGAGCTGGATGCGATCCTGCCCCACCTGCCCTACCCAATCGGCAATCAAGGTGGTGGTGACCACGACGCGGGGACGCGCCACAGCCAAGCCAGCCAGGGACAGCCAACCCCCGATCACCAGGCCAAATCCCACCGCCAAGTGGCGCCCAGCAAAAAACAAAGCTTTCATTTTCATAATCGTTTCATGATTCATGTACCCCCCTAGGTTACACTGGTCTTGATGAAAATGAAAGGAAAATGAAAAAACCAGCGGTTTCTCTCCCGCTTCGTCCGGCCTCCCTGGTGGTGCGGGATCTGACGGTGCGCTACGGCAAGTTGCTGGCGTTGGAGAGGATCGGCGCCGAGATCCGGCCGGGGCGCATCACGGGCATCCTGGGGCCCAACGGGGCCGGCAAGAGTACATTGCTCAAGGCGCTGTTGGGGTTGGTGCCCAAAGAGGGGGGCGAGGTGCGCTACGGCGGCCAGGTGCTGCGGGGGGAGCAAGTGGCCTATGTGCCGCAGCGGTCGGCCATCGACTGGAGCTTTCCGGCCACGGTGTGGGATGTGGTGCTGATGGGACAGGTAAGAGCTGCCGGCTGGTTGCGCCGCATCGGGCCAGAAGGTCGGGAGCGGGCCGCGCAAGCCCTGGAGCGGGTGGGGATGGGAGCCTATCGGGATCGGCCCATTGGTCGGCTATCAGGGGGACAGCAGCAGCGGGTGTTTTTGGCGCGGGCTCTAGCGCAGGAAGCGGAGATCTACGCCCTGGACGAGCCGCTGGCCGGGATCGACCAGCCCAGCGAGGCCATTGTGTTTCAGGTGTTGCGGGAGCTGGCCGACGCCGGCCATATCGTGATGGTGGTGCACCACGACCTGGGGCAGGCGCTGGCCTACTTTGACGAGGTGCTGCTCCTCAACCGCGTGCTGATTGCCCAGGGATCCCCGCAGCAGGTGTTGCAGCCGCAGGTGTTGCAGCGGGCCTATGGCCGTATCCTGCCCTTGGACTCGGCTGCCTAGGGGGTGAGAGGTGGTATGGAAGGGCTCTGGCACACCCTGGCGGATCCCTTGCGCTTTGCCTTCATGCAGCGGGCCCTGTTGGTGGCCGTGGCCATCGGCATGCTCTGCGCCGTGGTGGGCAGCTATCTGCTGGTGCAAAGCTTGGCCCTGCTGGGAGATGCCCTCAGCCATTCGCTGCTGCCGGGCCTGGCCATTGCCTACATGCTGGGCCTAAACCTTTTTGTCGGCGCCTTCGTGGCGGGGTTGCTGAGCGCTCTGCTCATCCAGTGGATCCGCTCCGCCACTCCCCTCAAGCCCGATGCGGCCATGGGGATCGTCTTTTCTGCTTTCTTTGCTTTGGGGATCCTGTTGATCACCCTGATCCAACGGCGGGCCCGCATCGATCTCAACCACTTCCTCTTCGGCAACCTGCTGGGGGTAAGTGCTGCCGACGTGTTGACGGTGGTGGGCATCACCGCTCTGGTGCTGGGATTGGTGGCCCTCTTTTTTAAAGAGCTGACTTTTTACAGTTTCGATCCCCTGGGAGCCAAGGCAGCCGGCCTGCCCACCGAGGGACTGGGCTGGGGGCTGATGGCGCTCACCTCCCTAACTTTGGTGGCCAGCATGAAGGCGGTGGGGGTGCTGCTGGTGCTGGCCATGCTCATCACGCCGGCAGCAACAGCCTACCTGTTGGTGCCTCGCCTGCAGCAGGTGATGCTGCTGGGATCCCTGTTTGGCGTCAGCGCTAGCTTGCTGGGGATGTACGCCAGCTACTACCTCAACGTCGCTTCTGGCCCGGCTATTGTCCTGGTGGCCTCCACCTGGTTTGGCTTGGCCTTTCTGGCCAAAGTCATCTTCGGCCAAAGCTAAAGGCCGGGGAGAGGGATCCCCGGCCCAGAGCCTATCGGATTAGAAGCGGGAAGAACGGCTATCCCGCCTGCCGCCGCCTGCGCCGGCCTGACGCGGCATGGCCTTGTTAACCCTCAGATCCCGGCCCATCCAGGTGGCGCCATCCAACTCATCGATGGCTTTTTGCTCGTCGGCCTCGTTTTCCAGTTCCACAAAAGCAAAGCCGCGCTTGCGGCCCGTCTCCCGATCCACCGGCAGCTTGATTTGCTTGACGGTGCCGTACTCGGAAAACACAAGCCGTAGGTCTTCTTCACTGGCCTTGAAGGACAGATTGCCCACAAAAATGGTCATAACGTAGCGAACTCCGAACCTTAACCTTTAGCGCTCAGTTCGGAAGCTCACCTGGTTAGACCATTGGCTCAATCCGAACCTGATGCCATCCACATCTTAGTCTCCCCGACGGCATTTGCAAACTACCTGTCCAAGATCTTTCTCCAGGAATGTGCAGAAGCTTTTTTGAACTAGGAAATTAAGGATCCCAACTTTTAGCGGCGCTTGTCCTGTCCCAGGGGTTGGCGTTTGGGAATGCCGGGAGGACGGGGATAGCAAGCTGGTGTAGGGGCGACTTTCTCCAACAGCAGGCAATGCCGCATCCCGTGGCTGTGGGGGGTAGTGAAGGCTTCGACATGGATCAGCTTCCCCCCCAAAAGAGAAAGGGCCCGCTTCAGGGTTTGGGCTTCTGCCTCGGTCCAATGGCCGCGGTAGAGAATGGCGCGTCCCCCCACCTTGAGCAGGGGCAGGCAATACTCGGCGCAGATCTCCGCCGCTGCCACGGCTCTGGCCAAGGCCAGATCGTAGCTGCCGCGTTCCTGCGGGTCTTGCCCCCAGATCTCTGCCCGTTGGGCCACCGCCCGCGCCTGGGCGAGGGAAAGCTGCTGCAAAACTTCTTGCACAAAGGCGATCTTGCGTTGGCTGCTGTCTAGGAGGGTGAAGTGGGCCTGGGGCAGGGCGATCTGGGCCGGGATCCCTGGAAACCCTGCCCCGGTGCCGATGTCGATCCCGCGCCAGGGCTGAGCTTGGATTTCATCCCAGGATCCCAGCAGGCGCAGGCCCCGCAGCGAGTCCCACAGGTGTTTCTCCCAAAAATCGATGGGATCGGTGATGCGGGTGAGGTTTTGGGTGCGGTTTCCGGCCATCACCAGGGAATAGAGCTGTTGCAGTTGCTGCTGCTGCGGCTCAGAAGGCTGCCAGCCCAGATCCACCAGCCAGCTTGACCACAGGGCCTCCAGTTCTGGGGGCTCAGAAGCAGGCGGGTCAGCCTTCTTCATCCCAGGGATCGCAGCCATGGCAATCCCAGTTTTAAGCCGGCGGGGATGGCTTTGTCGGCCCAGCCCTTGAGCTCTTCGGCCAAGCCCTGCAAAGAGCGATCGGCCCCCAGCAGCTCCTGGTTCAGGCAAACCAACTCCTGCAAATCCAGCTCCTGACAGTGGATCCCCTCTTCCACCAGCAGGTTAATCGGCTGTGGCTGGGCCTGGAAGGATTGACGGGAGGCCAACTCCAGCTCCACATCCAGAAGCACCTGCTCCAGTCGCTCCACCTGCTCTTGCATCTGCGCCAGCAGGGCTGCCAACTGTTGGCAGTAGTGGTGAACCCGCTGGGCATAGACCTTGAGCGGCAAGGTCAGCGGCAACAGCGATTCAGAGAGCACCTGGATCAGGTGCTGGGCTTCCAGCTCTTCCAGTTGTAGGTCTTGCCAAATGGCCTGATAGAGGCGCAGCGAATGGCGGCAGCTTTCCAGGCGCCGGTAGCAGGGCTGTAACACCGAGGCTCGCAGCTCCTGCAGATAATCCCTCCACAGCTGCCCCACCTCCACGATCCAGTGGGAGCGAAGAAAACTCCACCCCTGAGCCAACAGCCAACTCATCACCAGGCCCGCCAATAACTGGTTTTTTTGTCGTAACAGGAAAGGCGAAAGCTGCTCTCCCCAGATGGCCAGACCCAGCCAGAGCAGGGCGGCCAAAGCCAAGTGGGGCAAGCTGATCATCTCGGCCAAAAGCTGGGCAGAGCAGCGCTGGCGCAGCATCCAGACCATCCCAGCGCCCAAGCTGTAGAGTCCTCCCCCCAACAGCGGGATCACCACCAGCCATAGGGGTTGCCCTCTCCCCAAGTGCAGCAACGACCCACCCTCGCTCAGCGCATCCCAACTGACCAAGTACAAGGCCAACAAAGCCAAAACCACACCCCACCCTTGCTGCCGCTTGAGACGGCGAGCCAGCAGACGACGGCGACGACGAAGATACGTTTGAAAGGACTCAGCAACAACGGACATAAAACGATGGCACTGCGGATCTTTGCCAGTATCTCCACCGGTCTGGATGGCTTCTTTTTTCGATCATAAGTCTTGCCTTTACCTGGTCATCTGGGTTCCCCGTTGCGATGGTTGCTGGGAATCATTGCCTAGCCAGTGAGCGGTTTTTTAGCGAAAACTCTCTTCCCACCCGATAGGGACTCTCCAGGACAGGCAACTGCAAGCAAGCGCCTCCATCCCTGTTACGATGGAAGAGCCCTTAATGTTTCTTATCCACAGCCGAGTTAGTCGCTAGGCCCGGCTTTCTCATTCTGCACTTGCGAGGTTTTGTGAACTCTTCTACCTCTCCCCTCCCTCCCGGCCTTTTTCCTTCCTCCCTCAAGGTGCAGCGCCAGATGATTGTTATTCTCGATTTTGGATCCCAGTACTCTGAGCTCATTGCCCGGCGTATTCGCGAAACCCACGTCTATTCGGAAATCCTTTCCTACCGCACCACTGCCGAGCAACTGCGGCAACTGCGGCCCCAGGGCATCATCCTCTCCGGCGGCCCCAACTCGGTCTATGAGCCGGGCGCTCCCGCTTGTGACCTGGAGATCTGGAACTTGGGGATCCCCATCCTGGGCGTGTGCTACGGTATGCAGCTTATGGTGCAGCAGTTGGGGGGCAAGGTGGAGCCGGCCCAGAAGGGGGAATACGGCCGTGCCGCCCTGCACATTTTGGATCCCACCGATCTGCTCACCAACCTGCCAGAAAGCAGCATCATGTGGATGAGCCACGGAGACTCGGTGACCGAGTTGCCCCCGGGCTTTCATTCGCTGGCTTACACTGACAACACCCCCTTTGCCGCCATTGCCGATCCGGCGCGCCGTCTCTACGGGGTGCAATTTCACCCAGAGGTGGCCCACTCGGAGGCCGGTGCCTTTCTCATTCGCAATTTTGTCTATCACATCTGCGGCTGCGAGCCCACCTGGACAACGGAAGCTTTTCTGGAGGAGGCCATTCGGGAAGTCCGTGCCCGCGTGGGCGACAAGAGGGTGCTGTTGGCCCTTTCGGGGGGGGTGGACAGCTCTACTTTGGCTTTTCTGCTACACAAGGCCATTGGGGATCAGCTCACCTGCGTGTTCATCGACCAGGGGTTCATGCGCAAAGATGAGCCGCAGCGGCTGCTGCGCCTTTTCCAAGAGCAATTTCACATCCCTGTCCACTACGTGGACGGACAAGAGCGCTTTCTCCGCCAGTTGCAGGGGGTCACCGATCCCGAGGAGAAGCGCAAACGCATCGGGGCAGAGTTTATTCGCGTGTTTGAGGAGGAGTCGCAGCGGCTGGGCCCCTTCGAGTACCTGGCCCAGGGCACCCTTTACCCCGATGTGATCGAGTCGGCCAACACCAATGTGGATCCGGTTACCGGAGAGCGCATTGCCGTCAAGATCAAAAGCCACCACAACGTCGGCGGCTTGCCGGAGAATCTGCGCTTTAAGCTGGTAGAACCTCTGCGCAAGCTCTTCAAAGATGAGGTACGGCAACTGGCCCGTTCGTTGGGCTTGCCGGAAGAAATTGTTGGCCGCCATCCTTTCCCGGGGCCGGGCCTGGCCATCCGCATTGTGGGCGAGGTCACCAAAGAGCGGCTGGAGATCCTGCGCGAGGCCGACATGATTGTCCGCCAGGAGATCAACCGCTCCGGCTACTATCCCAAGCTGTGGCAAGCCTTTGCCGTGTTGCTGCCGGAAGTGCGCTCGGTGGGGGTGATGGGGGATAAGCGCACCTATGCCTGCCCGGTGGTGGTGCGACTGGTCACCAGCGAAGACGGCATGACGGCGGACTGGGCTAGGGTGCCCTACGACCTCTTGGCCACCATCTCCAACCGCATCGTCAACGAGGTGCCGGGCGTCAACCGCGTAGTCTACGACATCACCTCCAAGCCCCCCGGCACCATCGAGTGGGAGTGATGCTGGTCGGGCGGGATCCCTTGCCTCTGGCCTCAAGGCCGGACTGGAGCGATTACCTATGGCCTGCTTCCGGCAGGGAATAGGAAGGGCTTGAGCTGAAAGGCTGAGCGGCTTGCACTTCCATACGGGCCAGGGTTGTGGCCGCGTCGGCCAGTTGTAGGGCTAGGTTGGCACGGCTAATCGGATCCCGGGCATTCCAGAGATCTTGTCCCAGACAAAACACTCGATAGCGAAAAGCTTTGATGGAGTGCGATGGGATCACTTTGACGGTCATGGTTACAACCTTTTTTCCACAGCAATCTGAGCGTTCAGCAGAACCCGCTCCGGCTCGAGGTAAACAAATGTTACCAAAACAACTTCGTTGGCACCCCTAATCGCAACCGGGCAGGTGGCTTTTTGCGGTTCCACCCGTTCATGCCGTACCCCCACAGTGTATTCTCCAATCGGCAGGTCATCAAAGCCGGCGTCGGCGTAGATTAACTCGATGGTTTCTTCGGCAATCAGTTGCCCCTCCCGCTCCAGAAAGGCGACAAAAGGGATCCCGTCGATGGAAGTGAGGGCGTTGTTGGCCTGGTTGCGGATCATCACAAAGATGTCGGACATAGCTGGGATGCCCTCTCTCAAGGCTCCCCTCGCGAGGCTGCCGGAACAGGGCCCGACGATTCTAAGCCGCCACCCAGTTCTTAGCCCTGGACGGGCGCCGGGACAAGACAGGCTTCCAACTTTTGCCGCAGCTTGGCCGTATCGAGGTGCTGGCCGATGAGCACCAACTGGTTTTTGGGCTGGCGAGGCCAGGCGTCGCTGCTGAGGGTGTAGCGCCGACCGCTGAGGTGGAAGATATGTCGCTCTGGGCTTTCCTCAAACCACAGGATCCCTTTGGCCCGAAAGACTGCATCGGGCAACTCGTTGAGAAAGTTCTGGAAAGCGTCTAGAGAGAAGGGGCGATCGCTCTCAAAGGCCAGGGAGTTAAAACCATCGACCTCGATGTGGCTGCGGTGCGAGTGGCCGTGATCATGGCCGTGTTCGTGGTCATGCTCATGGTCATGCTCATGGTCATGCTCAGCGTCGGGAGCCTCCTCCTGGGGCAGAGAGCTGGACTGAAACAGGTCTGTATCCAGGATCAGCTCTAGGGGCACTGCGCTGTTGACCGTGCGCAAAATGCGGGCATCTTCCTTGATCTCGCGAATGCGTTTTTCCAGGCGCTCGATCTCCGCCGGCTCAACCAGGTCGGTTTTGTTGAGGAGAATGACATCCCCATAGGCAATTTGGCTGTAGGCCACGTCACTGTTGAACAGATCAGGAGCGAAGTTGCTGGCATCCACCAGGGTGATGATCGAATCCAGCCGTGTCAGATCCCGCAGTTCTGGCCCCAAAAAGGTGAGGGCAACCGGCAAGGGATCCGCCAGTCCTGTGGTCTCCACCACCAGGTAGTCGATTTTGTCGGAGCGCTCCATCAGGCGCAGCACACTCTCGACAATGTCGTCGCGGATGGTGCAGCAGATGCAGCCGTTGTTGAGCTCTACGAGGTCTTCTTCGCTGGAGACAATCAGCTCGCCGTCGATGCCAATCTCCCCAAATTCGTTGACCAGCACCGCTGTGCGCATCCCTTTCTGGTTGCGGAGGATGTGGTTGAGCAGAGTGGTTTTCCCGCTCCCCAGAAAGCCAGTGATGATGGTGACAGGCAAGCCTCGCTTGGGCACTTCAATGGTAGTGGTCATGGAGGAACCGCAATCTGCTAAAGAGGACCCTTCCACTTTATCCTCATTGTAATGACGCTCTTTGAAGACTCGCTGCCCCAGCGGAGATGTTGAGGCAGCCATCTAGACGCTGTGGTTCCGACCTGAAGAGGGATCCCCGCTGCTTTCGGGGCGTTTGAGGTCGGCCAAATCGTTGAGGCGACGCAGGATCCCCCACCCCTGCAGAGCTTCCAGCAGGGCTTCCCGGACGACAGCCACGGTTTCTTGGTCAAGGGCGAGGCGGAGGTAGTCCACCGCTAGCCGCGTCTGCTCGGCATCCAGGTATGGCATCAAGCTCTGCAGCCGACGCACGCCCAGCAGCCGTCGGTAGGAGTCGGGGGAAGCGATGTCGCTGAGATCTCGCTCCAGTTGGGAACGCTGCCGCTCTTGGCGGCGGCTAAGCCACTCCCAAAACAGCAGCGCCAACAAGGCAAAGGTGGCTAGCCCCTGCAAAATGGCGCCCGTGGCCAGCCAGCGCTGGCTGGATTCTGCCCAGATGGAAACCACGATGTAGGTGCCCAGAGCGGCGCCTGCCCCCCCGACAACAGCAAGCAGCAGGGAGCGATCGGCTTGGCGAAACCAGGCTTGCAACTCCTGCCAGCGGCGGCTGAACTCAGGGCTGCGCGCAGCATACAGCCCCAGCATTGCCCCACTGCCCACAGCTAGAGAAAGAGCTAGCCGCCAGTGCCAAAAAGCCAGCCCCGCCAAGGCCAAGCCCGACAGGGCCAAAACCCGCCATTGCGGCCCCGAGAGTAGCCACAGGGCCACCTGGGATCCCCTCTCCACTGCCCCTTTCTGAACTCGCTGCAGATATTCCCGCCAGGATCCCTGTCCGGAAGAGGGGCGACCCGATCCATCCTTCACCGCTGGCAACTCCCCCAACTTCGTCCCATCTGATCCCTGTCAAGACAGGCCAACGCTCTCTCACTCAATAATTATGCTCTGCCGGCGGAGCTGAGATAGGCTTTCCACCCCTGAGTTTGCAACTGGGCGTTTTTCTCTTGCACCGCTTGCTTGAGGCTTTCCCGGTAGGCCAGCACCCGTTGTTGCAGGGCGGGATCGCCGCTGGCCAAGATCTGCACGGCCAAGAGTCCAGCGTTGTAGCCATTGCCGATGGCTACAGTAGCCACCGGGATCCCCTTGGGCATTTGCACGATCGAATATAGGGAGTCCAGCCCCTGCAGAGATTGGCTGAACACCGGCACCCCGATGACCGGCAGAGGGGTAAGGGAGGCTACCATCCCCGGCAGATGGGCCGCCCCGCCGGCGCCGGCGATAATGACGCGGATCCCTTGGATATGGGCGCGGCGGGCAAAGTCCACCATCGCCTCCGGGGTGCGGTGGGCGCTGAGGATCTGCAGTTGGTAGGGGATCCCAAACTCCTCACACACCTGGGCAGCGGGTGCCAGGGTGGGCAGATCGGAATCGCTGCCCATTAGGATGGCGACGAGAGGGGAGACTTCCATGAGCGGCTGGCCCGTCGTAGCCGATCCATGATCGCATAACCTAGGCCAGTGACAACTGGTGGCGGTTCAGCCAACAGCAAGGTGGCCGCTCCCTCATCCAGGCGGCGCAGGCTGGCAAAGAAGGCGTGGGCCGCCGAGTTGGGATCCGGGCCCAGACATTCTAGGGTAAAGGTGACCTCAGGACAGTGGCGGGAGAGGCTTTCTGCCAGCGCTTCTGGTTTGGCGGCGAAACTGAGAATGCCTAGGTGCGAGTGGCCAGTGGCCAAGCGCCGCAACTGTTGCCAATCCTCAGGCTGAAGCTGGGCAAAGGCAGTGGGCAAAAGCCAGATGGGCTTACCGGGAGCGTAGTGGCTGCTCAGTTGGCCGGGAGCCTCTGGACTCTCCTTGCCGTCTGGGGCAGGGGGAGAGCTTAGGGGCAAATTGAGGTGGGATTCCAAAACTTCCCGCGGGATCCCGCCAGGGCGCAACAGGGTGGGCGTGCCGTCGGGGCTGAGCTTGAGCACTGTCGATTCCAGGCCCACGCTGCACTCTCCCCCGTCCAAAATGTAAGGGATCCGCCCCGCCAACTCGGCATAGACGGCCTGGGCCGAGGTAGGGCTGAGGCGGCCAAAGCGGTTGGCGCTGGGGGCAGCCAAAGGCACCTGAACTGCCCGCAGCAAAGCCTGGGCCACGGGGTGGGCGGGCATCCGCAGCGCCACCGTGGGCAAGCCACTGGTGACGAGATCCGGCACCCGGGATCCCTTGGGCAGCACCAGCGTCAGCGGCCCCGGCCAAAAGGTGTCGACAAGGGATCCCAGGCGAGCGCGAGCGGCGGGAGTAAAAGCCTCCAGATCCACCAGCCAGCCCTGCAGTGTCTCTAGATCCAGCCCAGCCGGCAGATGCAGGATCAGGGGATTGAAACGGGGGCGCTCCTTGGCGGCAAAGATCTCTGCCACCGCCTGTTCGTTGAGGCCGTGGCCCGCCAGGCCGTACACCGTCTCTGTAGGTATGGCCACCAACTGGCCCCGCCGCAGCGCTTCAGCCGCCAAGGCAATGTGCTCAGGGGTGGGGGGGAGGATCTGCGTTTGCATGAGGGGTGGGGGAGCAGTCCCGAATCCATTGTCGGGCCTGGTAGAGGGCAATGTTAATCTGATCCCCAAACAGCAGCGCCAAGGAAGTGAGCCAAACCCACAGCAATAAGACAATAACTGCCCCCACGGCTCCGTAGACTTGGTTGAGCTGGCCGAAGTGCTCCACATAAACCCGCAGCCCCCACGACACCCCAACCCAAAGCAGGCTGGCCACAATCGCTCCTGGCCAAATCGGCATTTGGGGCCGGCGCAAGCTGGGGCCGAATCGGTACAGCACCCAACAGGAGACGACGATCATCCCCAACGAGATAGGCCAGGTGAGCGCTTCCCACAACTTCAGCGCCAGCTCCCGCCAGGGATCCAACTGATCCGGCCCGGCAACCCCCTCCGCTAGGGATTTCGCTTGGGCGGACAAGAAGCGGAAAAAGCTGGCACTGAACAAGAAGATCAAGCTGGCCAAACCGGTTAACCCCAGGGTAGCTAGCATCCAAACCATCGAGATCAGCTTGCGTCTCCAAAAGGGGCGGCGCATCTCCTGGGGGATCTCGTGGCTGAGATCCAAAGCCGTCATCACTGCTCCCAAGGCCCCAGAGGCAGCCCACAGGGTTCCTAAGAAGCTGAAGGAGAGCAAGCCTCGGTTTTCCCCAAAGCGGAGCTCTCGCGCATACCGTTCCAGAAGCACCAGGGCTTCTTGGGGGGCAATCTGCCCCAATTGCTCCATCAGGCGCTGAAAAGCTTGCTCAGAGGAGCCGACAAACAGCCCAATCCCGGTCAAGAGGGTGAGGATAAAGGGAAATAGGGCCAACATCGAGCTGTAGGCCATCTCGGAGGCTAGGCCAAACAGCCGGTAGCGCATCGCGTTTTCCCAGGCCAGCCGTAGTGTACGCCAGGCCAGCTCCCCTTGGCGACTCCACTCTCCCCATGCCCAGCGGATCCCTTGCAACTGCCGGAAGCTCGGCAGCGTCCCCAGCCGCTTCCCTAGCTTCATGGGCCCCTACCCCCTTGAGCCTAGCTCCCAGGATAATTCAAGGCCCTGCGCCTCTTGGCACAGAGAAGGGGTTTTGCCGGTCTCAGGTTCAGGGCTGGCTTCCTTCTTCAACATGGGTGTGCAACACCTTGCCGCGCAGGGTCCTGCCCAGCCAGGGAGTGGCCAGGGATCGCGAGCAAAGGGTGGCTGCCGAGACCGTCCAGGTATGGCCCGGATCGAACAGCACCCAGTCACTTCCGGGAGCTAGGCTGGGCGGCTCCAACCCCAGGCAGCGGGCCGGGTAGAGGCTGAGGGCCGACCAGAGCTGGAGCGCCGTCAGGGATCCCGTCTCTACCAGGTTCTGCCACAGCAGGGGCAGCGCCAGCTCCAGGCCTATGGCCCCAGGAGGGGCTTCGGCAAAGGGCAGGGTTTTCTCCTCGTAGGTGTAGGGGGCGTGGTCGGTGGCAATACCCAGGCTGCCGCTGCGGATGCCGGCGATGAGGGCCTCGCGGTCGCTGCTGCGGGGGAGAGGAGGCAAGAGGCGCAGGTGGGGATCGTAGCCGTGCTCCAAGACGGCTTCCTCCGCCAAGAGCAGGTGCATCCAGGTGGTGCTGGCGCTAACCGGCAGCCCCTCTGCTTGGGCCTGCTGGACAAGCTCCAGGCTGCGGGCTTGGCTGAGGCGCATCACATGCACCGGCGCCGGCGAAGGAACGCTGCGCACTACTTCCAGGAGACGGGCCAAGGCCGCGGTTTCGGCACTGGTTGGGATCCCCTTCAGCCCCAAGCGCAGCGCCCACACCCCCTCGTAGAGGCTGCCCGAGCCAGCCAGGCTGGGATCCCAGGCCCACACCAGCAGCGGCTTATTCCAAGGCCGCAAATACTCCAGCGCCCGCCGCAGTAGGGCCAACGACCGCAGCGGCTCTGATCCTTCAGTCCGGGCCACAAAGCCAATGGCGCCGGCGCGGGCCAGCTCTCCCCAGAGGCTGGGAGCTTCTTCCCGGTCACGCAAGCTCAAAGCAGCCCAGGGCAGCCAGCGGGAATCCCCCGCTCGGCGGCGGTAGCGGCCCACCTGCTCCGGCTCGTCCAGCACCGGGAAAGTTGCCGTTCCGGGCAGGGGGGCAGGGAGAAGACCCACTTGGGTAAACCCCCCTGCCAGAGCTGCTGCCCCCAGAGAGGCGAGGGTTTCGCGGCAGGGGGAGAGCTCTTGATCAGCGATCTCGCCACTGTGGGCGTACAGATCGATCAAGCCCGGCCCCAGCACCCAGCCAGCAGCCTCCAGGCGGGGGATGTCGGCAGGGATCCCCGCCGGCTCGGTGGCCCGGAGGCGGCCCTGCTGCAGCCACACGTCGGTCACCTCATCCCGCTGTTGCCAGGGATCCAACAGGCGCACCCCACGGAGGCAGAGATTGAGCAGGCTCAGGTCGGCAGGGAGGGTGGATCCCATCTTCCACCTCCCTAAAGCGCACCCGCTGTGGTGCAGTCGAAAATCTGGCCGGACAGGTGAGTGGTGAGGTTCAACACCTTGAGAACAGGGGTGCCGTCCTTTCCTTCCGGGTAGTCGATAACGGTAATGCCGCCATTGCCCTGCTTGAAGATCCAAAAGGCGTGGGGGGAAAGGCCGAACAACTGGCAGATGATCGCCTTGTTGATGGCGTCGTGGGCCACCACCACGGCCGTGCCTTCGGGAAATTGGGCGGCGGTGATGGCCAAAATCTCTTCCCAGGCCGAGCGCGTGCGATCCCACACTTGGTACAGATTTTCCCCGTTGGGCATTTGCACCGCGGCCGGATCCCGCTGCCAGCGCTCCAGCTCGCCGGGGTATTCGGCTTCCACCTCGCTCTGGAGCTTGCCCTCCCAGTCGCCGTGGCAGATCTCCTGCAGCTCCGGCATCGGGCGTAGGATCAGGTTGGGGTGGTTGCTGCAGATGGCGTCCGCCGTAGCCCAGGGGCGCTTCAGCGGGCTGGAAAAAGCCAGGTTCAGCGGCTGGTCGGCCAGAAACTCCGCCACCCTAGCTGCCTGCTCCTCGCCAGTGGCGTTGAGAGGAATATCGCGCTGCCCCTGAAAGCGCTGCTCCCGGTTCCATTGCGTCTCGCCGTGCCGCACCAGCAGGATACGCATCCCCTGCTTGCGTTTGGGCAGAGGCTGGCCCAGATGGGCAGTGATATTCAAAGATTCCAGTTGCGGCAGCGCCCCCAGGCCCTGGGGAAAGTTGAGAACGCTGATGGCGCAGTTATCTTGCCCAAGACGGTGGTAGTGAACCGGCCCCAAGCCAATGGCGGTGCTGACCAGGGCGCGGTTAATGCCGCTGTGTCCGACAACGAGAACGGTGAGGGGATGCCTTGGATCGGTTCTCCGATCAGAGGAGGCGGGGGGCACTGACTTCACTTGCTCGGCCAGCAGTTGCCAAAACTCCTGCGCCTGCTGCCAGAGATCCCGCACCGGAAAGCGCCCCTCCAGCTCCAGCTCGTCGGGACGGTGCCGCCATAGGTGGTAATCTTCTGGGTATTTCTCCTTCACCTCGGCAAAGGTCAAGCCCTCCCAAGCTGTCAGGTCGATCTCCCGCAGGTACTCGCTGATAAACAAAGGGATCCCCGCTCGCTCCTTGAGAATGATACGGGCGGTGTCGAGGGCACGGGAGAGAGGGCTGCAGTAGGCATAATCCAAGGGGATCCCGGCCAGAACCTCAGCTACCCGCTGTGCCTGCGCTTCTCCACCGGGGGTGAGGCGAGAGAGATCGGAGCGGCCTTGGATGCGATTTTCGACGTTGAAGGTGCTCTCACCGTGGCGCACGAGCAGGATGCGCAGGGCAGGCTGAGCCATTGTTTGCACGGACTTACTCAAGAACACCTTCTAGAGTATCGCCTAGAGTATCGCTGTTGGGCTGGGCTTGCCCTGCCAGTGGGGTTCTTTCTAGGGGTTGGGTCCCGGATTCTGGCCTCAACAGATCGGGAAGTCAAGTTTTCAATTGGGATGAGCCGCCCAAGCCACTGAGAAAACTCTGCCAGCTCTTCAGGAGCGGGAAGACGCGAACAAAGAGCAAGCCAGCTAGCCCCCCTATATCCCCCCTTGCGGCTGGGGCAGGAACCCTCTGGCTTGGCATAGGCTAGTTCAGGCGGCCACTGCGGCTTTTCCAGTCCAGCTTCTGATCCAGAAGAAACTCCAGATAAGGGAGATAGGCTTCATAGCTGTGCTGATACATTTACGCTGAACACTGCTGAGCATTACTGCTCAGCGGTGAAGCGATAGCATTCTGGCCGTTTCCGTTGTCACTACGCGACGCTGACGCGACCGCGCTACTCGGACGGAGTCCAAACAGAAAGGCGGTATCCCGCAAAGCCCTGAGCATAACACCCAGAGCGCCTTGCCAATCTCGTGGTAGCCTATGGTTGCACTTTGGGCATCTAAACACCTTTGCGCCACCCAACTTGGTGTGGATGTGCCCGCACTTGGTACAGGTTTTGCTGGTGTACGCTTCCGATACTTCCACGACGACCACGTTTTTCTTCTTGGCTTGAAACTTCAGGAACTGCTTGAACCAATAGTGCGCCCAGGTGAGCATCGCCCTTGCTGTCTTGCTACCAAACTTCCTCCCTGCCTTGGCAACCATCTTGGCTGACT
>Ga0308389_1000086_pt1 | contig 68991 bp, 55 predicted proteins | sample Hotspr2Sample148_FD_202362 | JGI IMG/M metagenome (GOLD analysis project Ga0308389, IMG submission 202362) | Hot spring phototrophic mat microbial communities from Mushroom Spring, Yellowstone National Park, Wyoming, United States - 20040719_148 ... | reverse complement strand
TGCAGATTGCAGGTGAGGAAGCGTTGCAATCCCCTGAAGGGGATTGGGCTGATTGCGACTCTAGCGTGTGCGGGAACGCTACCCGCATGCGCATGTCTAGTTGCAATCCCCTGAAGGGGATTGGGCCGATTGCGACGATCCAGCCCCAGGCTCGAGACCAGGCCCAGGACCAGGACCGTTGCAATCCCCTGAAGGGGATTGGGCTGATTGCGACGCCATAGCGGATCGACTCGTCGGTTTGGGTTAGCGCAGCGATAGGATGTTGCAATCCCCTGAAGGGGATTGGGCTGATTGCGACTGACCCCTGACTTTTGGGCTACCCGCTCCTAGCCCGAATGGGTGAGCGAGGCGGCGCCATCTCGTGCGTGCCGGCAGGCGCTTCCCGTTCGGCCCGCCGGCAGGCGAGCGCGGAGCGCATCCGCCGAGTCGCTCGTCACGCTGCCCTCTACTGGTAACGTGCACCGGGCCGTGCTCGCGCGCCCAGTGTAGCAGACGCGCCGAGCGTAGTCGAGACCGGCGCCGGTCTGTGTGCCGGCGCTCGCGTCGCCCTCGGGAGGAACCGGCGATCTCCGCACCGGGGGCTGCACATGGCAGGCCGGCGCAGCCTCGCCGAGCGGCGCAGCACGTCGCCAGCGGTGATGCGCGCAGAAGCTGGTGCGGTGCGCGGACGCGTGCACCGTGACGGGACACCAGGCCAGACCGCTGAGACGCTACGGCCCACGGTTGTCCGCCGGCAGCACGGGGGATAGGCAGCCGGCGCCGCAGCGGTTTTAATGGCATCGCGCCGCGTGAGCAGCGGCGCAGCGTGTGGTCGGTCGCTCGAGGGCGAAGGGATGGAGGCGGTATGCGGCTGGTCACCTACAGCGAGCGGGGTCGAACGAGCATCGGGGTTCTGGAGGATGACTGGATTCTCGATACCCCACAGGCCTACACGGAGCTCTTGCGCCAGCAGGGCGTGGCGGATGCGGCTGGGCGGGCACTGGCGGAGTGCCCACCGGACATGGTGCTCCTGCTCGCTCGTGATGGGCTCGGTCGCGCGCGGGAAGCGGTCGCCTTCGCGAGGGAAGCGCTCGCGCGCGATCGGGAAGGCGCACTGCAGCGCGGGCTCGCAGTCGCAGCTGATGCACCCGGAGTGCGCCTGCGGGCACCGCTCCAGCGTCCGGGGAAGATCATCTGCCTGGGGCTGAACTATGCCGATCATGCCCGGGAGACCAACTCGCCGATCCCGCAGTACCCGGAGCTCTTCAACAAGTTCGCCAACGCGCTCATCGGGCCGGGCGAGCCGATCGTACTGCCGCGGGTCAGCCAGCAAGTCGACTACGAGGCGGAACTGGCGGTCGTCATCGGCAAGCCGGGGCGGTACATCGACGAGCAGCGCGCGCTCGAGCACGTGGCCGGGTATACGGTCCTGAACGACGTCTCGATGCGCGATTTCCAGTTCCGCGGTCGGCAGTGGATGCAGGGGAAGACGTTCGATCGCTCGACGCCGCTCGGCCCCTGGATCGTGACGGCCGACGAGATCCCCGACCCGCAGACGCTGGACATCAGCTGCGAGGTGTCCGGCGAGGTGCTGCAGCGCTCGAATACCCGCGAGATGATCTTCAGTGTCGCCGCGGTCGTCGCCTACATCTCGCAGATCATGACGCTGGAGCCGGGAGACCTCATCGCGACTGGAACACCGGCTGGGGTGGGGTTCGCTCGTGAGCCGAAGCGGTTGCTGCAGCCGGGCGATGTGGTCCGGGTGACGATCGAGCGGATCGGCACGCTGGAGAACCCGGTCGTGGCCGAGGAGTGAGTTGGCGAGTGTCGGTTGAGCGTCCGGGTGGGACGCCGCGCAGCGCCGGCGGGTGCTGGGGTGCTCAGATGACGATGTTGCCGCCGCGCTGGGGCGGTCGGAAGACGACGAGCCGGCCGGGTTCCTGGTATTCGATCTGCGGGTTGACGCGCGCGCCCGCGCGGTAGGTAGCGAGGACGCCGGTGACGGCGACGCGCTCACCGCAGAGCGCTTCCCGGAGCCGGTCGACTGTCCACTTGCGCGCCGCGAGCTCGCGGAGCGCTTCCTCCCACAGCACGACGTAAAAGTCGCCGCCGACATACTCCCCGAAGTTGACGAAGAGGCAGGGGCGGCCAGTTCGGGTTTGCCAACTGACCACCGTTCGAACGGTGCCGTGCACCTCGACGTACTGCCCGACGTGCGCGAGCAGCTGCTGCCGGTCCGCGGCGTCGAGCACGGGATAAGGGCGACGCACGTCGTACAGATGCGTTCGGGCTGCCACGGTCGTGAGGTGACGGCCGAGGAACCGCTCGAAGCTGGGCAGGCGCTCGAAGGGGAGGTTCAGCAAGATCCGGAAGTTGCGCCAGTGTCGTTGGCGTTCCGGTGGCTGACCCTTGTAGAGCTGGTCGAGTTCGCGCATGAGGGGCGATTCGAGGGGACGGAGGAGGTCTTCTTGACTGAAGAGGAGCGTGTCGCCCGACTGGCGGCGCTGGTAGAGGGTCGGATCGAGCGACAGGGCGTCGAGGGTGGTGTAGAGGACAGTGGCCGCAAAGCGGTCGATCGTGGCATCGAAGTGTTCGGGGAGCCTGCCAGGATGCTGGTAACCAGGCTTGCCGAGTCCGATACTATGGCTCATCGGCATGCCGGGGACGTACATGCAGTCGTAGTCGATGAGCAGCAGCTGACCGGAGTCACCTAACAGGATGTTGTCGTCTGCGAGATCGCCGTGCGCGGCGCCAAGGTGCTCCAGGTCCAGGGCGATCTCGCTGAACTCGTCGCGGAGTGCTTCGAACGCTGCTGGATCGTCGAGGCGGCTGGCGACTGCACGAACGAGCGTTTCTCCCTGCACCCAGGGCATCTTGACGATAGGAAACCAGCGGCCGTCGACGCGGATTCCCTGCTCGTGATACTCCATGGGGACGAAGTACGGCCGTGGATGGCGCTGGAGGAACGCCGCGATGAAGCGGTATCGCTCGGTCAGGTCGGGGACGGGCCGCACGAAGCAGCGGACGGCCCACTCCCTGGTCCCGATGAGATGGAAAGTGCCGACGAAGCCGCCGCTGCGGATGATCGGGAGCCCCAAGGGGTTCACTTCCGGCTGACACTGCTGGAGTTCGGGATCGGCGAAGGCGGTCGCCGGATCCTGCACGACCTCGCGGTAGGTCGTGAGGTTGGGCCAACCGGACAAACTCATCATGGTCCGACCTTGTCCCACGAGACGCGGGCGAGCAGGAGCGTCGTGTCGTCGTCGCGCAGCTGACCGGCGGCGCGCTGACGGCTGACCCAGCGAGCGAAGGTGCGTCGCCGCAAGCGGGCGAGTTCCTCGTGCGGGCGCTCACCCGCGGCGTAGGCACGGAGGAACCATTCGGCGAGCGCATCGGTCATCAAGGCGAGGAATAGGCGGCCGGACGACTGCCCGGCGGGCATGTCGCGGTCGAGCGCGAACGGACACCGGAGGATGCACGGCGTCGGGACATCGGCATCAGCTCGATCGAGTCGGAAGACGACTGCCCACGGGCGGCGTGGTAACGAGTCGACCGCCTCATAGGGAAACCGATGGACGTGCCCGTTGCTCTCCGACCAGACGGCGAGACAGCAATCGCCGATCGCCAAGGCGACGAGGAGTCGTTCCCGGCGGAGGACGATGACGACGAGCAGGGTGGCAGCCACACCGCGTTCTAGGCTCAGCTCGACGTACCAGGGGAGATGAGGCGGAAGGTGCCGGCGGAATTGCTCTGCTGCCTGCTGCACCGGCCCGCGCAGGAAGGCGTCCCAAGCGATCTGCTCGTCGGCTGCTGCTCGGATCCGCTCGAAGTCGACGGCGCACAGCGCAGCGACGAGGAATTTGGCCCAGGTGGCAGCGAAGATCGTCTGCGAGGCACCGTCGGCAGTCGCAAAGACCGCGTAGCGGCGCCGGATGACGTGCGCGAGGGCGTCTTCGTTCGCTTCCCCGGGCGCCCGCGAGCTCTTGGGGACAGTCAAGCGCAAGGTGCGCGCGAAGCGCATCGCTACCGCCCGAGATTGAACGGCAAGGTCCCGACGTTGAGGAACTTGATCGCCTCCACGAGCGGTGCGTTGTACCCGTAGGCCCGTGCTCCATCAACGATGGTGCGATCGGGGAACTCGGCTCGCGCTGCCTGCACGATCAGTTCGGGCAAGCGACTGGACATCTCGAAGAGCAGCTGGGCTGACTGGTGATCGGGCAGCTCATCGAGCGTGGCCGGAAAGAGGATCCCGGCCTCGACGTCGCAGCGCACGTGGAGGTTGTAGAGCAATAGGTTGCCGTCATCGGTGGCGAGTTGCTGGAGCATCAGCGCCAGTTCCCGCGGGTCTCCATCGGTCGGCTCGCCGTCGGTCACGTGGATCACCGTGGGCGGAAAGGAGGTGGGGTGATCGAGCACCCAGAGTCCCATCGTTTGGTAAGCAAGCCGAAACGCGTGGCACATCGGTGTCTCGCCGGCGGCTGCTGGTGCGACCCAGACCGGGAACTTGATCTTGCGCTCGATGACACCCCCCGCGCCATCGACCACCAGTTTCGTCCGCTCCTCGAGGCGCAGCGGATGGTCAGCGAGCAGCGAGATCGGCTTGAGCAGATCGTCGCCGGGCACATGGGACAGCGCGTCCGACGCTTCCTGACCCGAGTAGGTGATGACGCCGACGAAAAAGTAATCGCGGACCCCGTCGTCCTTGGAGCACTTGAGAACTGCTTCCCCGATCAAGCGGTTGACCGCATCGGCGAGCACGTGGGCGAGAGTGAGCCCATCGGGGCACACTCGGCCCATCGAGGCGGACTGGTCGATTAGGAAGAGGATGGCAGTCGGATTGCGGCGGCTGATCTCAGCCTGATAGCTCATCGCGTTCTCCCCCTGCCGGCGAGATCGCTCGGGGACTCATCGTTTTAGTATCGGTTCGGTGTCTGGCAGCGTCAAGTCGGGCGGTCGGAAAACCGTGGGCAGGGCGTGCGCCCAGGCCGCGGCCGTCGCGACCGTGTCCTGTCGTCCGGGATCGCGATCCGCGCCACGGAGCGTACCGTCACGAGCAGGCCACCGTTGCGGGTCAGCAGTCACGCGCCCGGTGCCGGGCCGCGCCGAGACTCGATGTGGGGTCCAACACACATCGGAGTTAGCGAGCAACTTCGGCCGGTCGGTTTTGCGGTGGGGCAGACCACAACGACTCCAGCGCTGCGCTGGTCCGGAGGCAGAATGAGCGATCCGGCTCGGCGCGCGGCTGGCTGGCGGGACGATCACCCGTCGAGCAAGATGGCTCGGAGAATGAGCAGGACGGACATGACGAGATCGGCGAGGACGGCGCCGGCAACGAGGGCCAAGAGCAGTTCGGCCAACAGCAGGAGGATGTCGGCGAGCAGCGGCAGGACGATCTCGGCGGTGAGCGATTCTTCGCCGAGGAGCACGAGGCCGAGTCCGAAGGCGATCAACAGGAGCTCGCTGCGGGTCGCGCTGCCGACCAGAGCGGCCAGCAGCCGCTTGGTGATCGGCAACTCCTTGATGCAGCGGTAGCTCTGCAGGAGTGACCGCTCGGCCGGCTGACGGACCGGGCGGGTCGTGGAGAGACCGACCGCTGCGACCGAGGGCTGGCCCAGCGTCGGCACGGTCACGGCGAGCGGCTCGGTCGCTCGGAGGTCAGGCCGGGTGTCTCCGAGTGGCCCGACTACCTCACCCACCAGGTGCCCCAGCTTCCAGCCGAACCAGTACAGGGGCAAGAGTGCGAGCTTGTCCTGGTGCCGCTCGACCGTCGACTCGACTGGGTGGGTCAGTCCGAGCATGGTCACCTCCCCGACTCACACTCCGATGGTACGGGGTGAGTGCCGGGGAGTTGTTGCGGTCTCGTAAAAGTCGCTCGACCGTTCGCGGGCTGGGTGGAGCACACCACTCGTACTCGCGCAGCGAATGCTCCTCAGAGAGGTCAGGCGGGTTGCGAAATGGGAGCCGGGCGGGCACTGGGGGAACTCGCTTCCGCCTCGGTGGGAACCGGCTGCACGATAGCTTGACTCGCCGCGACTGCTGCCACCGTACTGAGGCCGGCGCCGAGCCACCCCGCCGGCGTCAGGGCCGGGAGACCGAGCAGCGCGCGGAACGGTGGTGTGATCAGGGTCGCCACGAGGACAGCGCCCGAAAGGGCAGTTCCGGTCAGGAGGCTCGGTGTCAGGCCAGCCCCGCTCAGGCCGAGTTCGAGCGTTTGGGCGAGCTGCCCTGCGACGAGGGCAGTGAAAGCAACGGCTGGTGCAGCGCTGGGGCTGGCTGTCATCGCCCAGAGATAAGCGAGGGCAGCGGGGACCGCGGTCGCCCCCGCCCGACGCAACACGTCAACGCGCAGCGGCCGGTCGAGGGCCGTCTCTCCCTCGCGGGCGAGTTGCTCCAACCGTTGATAGCGCGGACCCTGGAGTGCGATGGCGAGCGCCGGGGGGACATCAGTGATCAGGTTCACCATGAGGACCTGGCGCGTGTTGAGCGGTGCTGGCGCACCGAGGAGCGACGGGATGCCCATCAGGAGGAGCTCACCGAGATTGCCCCCGAGCAGTAAGGCGACCGCGCGGCGCATGTTCCTCCAGAAGCTCCGCCCCTCGATCAAGGCTTGGACCAGGGCGGCGAAATCGTCCTCGATCAGGATGAGGTCAGCGGCCTGTCGAGCGACTTCGGTTCCCCAACCCATCGCCATGCCGACGTCGGCCAAGCGGAGCGCGGCGCTGTCGTTGACGCCGTCGCCGGTCATCGCCACGACGTGTCCGCGGGCTTGCAAGGCACGGACGATGCGGACCTTGTCCAGCGGCGTGGCGCGCGCGATCACCGGGACCTGTTCGAGACGCTCGGCCAGTTGCTCGTCGCTCAGGCTGGCCAGATCGGCGCCGGTGATCACCCGCTCGTCCTCGGTGAGACCAGCGGCTCGCGCGATCGTGGAGGCAGTAGCGGGATGGTCGCCGGTGATCATCACGACGCGGACACCTGCCCGGCGACAGCGCGCAACCGCATCGGGGACGGTGGGTCGCAGGGGGTCGCTCAGCCCGAGGAAGCCGATGAGACGCAGATCGGTCGGGTCCTCCAGCCGTACCGACCCATCGGCCTCGGCGACGAGCAGGACGCGCAGGCCGGCTCCAGCGAGCCTGAGGAGGTGATCGGCGAGTTCGGCGTGCCGCGCATCGTCGAGCGGCTGCAGGCTGCCGTCCGCTGCGAGCCAGGCGCGACAGCGGTCGAGCAGGACTTCTGGACTTCCTTTGAAGTGGGCAGTGTCACCGATCCGCACGGCGTGATACGGCTGGGTCGATTCGAAGGGAAGCTCCTGGTCGCGGGGGACGTCCAGTCGCTCGCGCAAGCCAGCTTCCAGCGCGGCGCGCAGGACCGCTGCATCGGTGCCATGGGCGAAGGCGTCGCTCCGCGAGGGAGCCGGGCTCGCCAGCGCCGCGCTGGTCAGTGTTCGGCGGGCCAGCTCACTGAGCTGCCCGGGCAGCGACTCGAGCCCGGCCCTGGTCAAGATATGGGTCACCGAGAGCTTGCCAGCCGTCAGGGTGCCGGTCTTGTCGACGCAGACGATGCTGACGCGGCCGAGCGCTTCGACTGCCGAGAGCCGGCGCACGACGATGCCGTTCCGCGCGAGACGGCGAGCCGTCGCAGCCTGGGCGACGCGCGAGAGGAGCGGGAGGCCTTCCGGTACGGCGGCGATCGCCAAGCTGGCACCCAGGCCCAGTTGTGCCGCCGGGGGAAGCCCGCGTAGGATGCCGCTCAAGGTGACAGCTGCCGCGGTCGCAAAGGAGATCGGTAAGGAAAGGCGCGTGTACTGAGCGAGTCGTTCGGTCAGATGATCCCGGTGCTCCTCGCTGAGCTCCAATGAGCGACGGAGCGCTCCCAAGCGGGTCCGCGAGCCAGTCGCCACCACGATCGCGGCCGCTGTCCCGGAGACGACGGCACTGCCAGCGAGGACGACTGCCCGCTCGTCGCGTGCGGCAGCGTCCTTCTGGACCGGGATCGACTCTCCAGTCAAGGCCGACTCGTCGACGGCGAAATTGTCGGTCTCGATCAGGCGGGCATCGGCCGGCACGAGGTCGCCGAAGTGCAAGAGGACGATGTCACCGGGAACGAGTTCGCTCGCCGGGATGAGCTGCTCGTCACCGTCGCGGCGGACACGTGCCGTGGTTTCCGTCAGCCGGGCCAACTCGCTCGTCGCGCGGGCGACCCGCACGTCTTGCCAGGTGCCGAGGAGCGTGTTGACGGCGATCGTCCCGACGATGATCAGGACATCGAGCGGGGCGTTGACCGCCAGGGAGAGGGCGGCGCCGGCCGCCATGATGGCGACCAGCGGGGAGCTGAGCTGCTCGAGCGCAGCCTGGACCCACGGGCTGAGCTGGGAGTCGCTCGGCTCGATCGCGAGTCGACGCAGTGCCTCGCTGGCCGACAGGCCGTGCGGGCTGGTGGCGAACTCGCGGAAGAGTTCGTCCGGTGCATGGTCGCCCCAGCGCTCCGGCTCGGGGTCCACGTAGACGGGGGCGACGCTGGACGGGGGCTGACCCCACAAGCGCATCCAGCTGAGCACGATCGCGAGCAGAGCGGAGCCGCCCAAGAGGATCGCGGCGAGCGTCGGCGAGAGCGGCAGAGCGAAGCCGAGTGCCAGGGCAGCCAAGTTGCTAGCCAGCGAGACGAGTGTCGTGTCGCGCACAGCCTGATCGCGCCGCTCTCCGATGTCGAGCAGCGTCATGACGGCCGCAAGGTCGCTGGCCAGGACGTCGACCGGGTAGTCGAGGACGACACCGTTGGGTTGGAGACCGATCCCGAGGTCTGCTTCTCGGAAAGCGCTCGGGTGGCCCAGATGATCGGCGACGTAGAAGACGCGCTGACCGGAGCGCCGCAGTCCCGCGATCGTGGTCGCGGGATCGGAGTCAGCCAGGACCTCGACGCCGACCATTTCCAACCAGGTCAGGCGCGTGTCGGGCGCTCCGCGGACCAGCACGCGGATACCCCGCTGCCGGCAGCGGCTCACTAGCTCGCGCCCTGCCGCCGAAAGACGCGGTCGGAGCGCGATGACTCCGGCGACGCGACCGCAGCCGCGCTCGCAGAGGAGCACGGGCAGGCTGCCGCGCTCGAGGAGTTTCTGGGCGACTGGATGGGTCGCTCCGTTCGCTCCGGTCAACTCGAAACGACGCCAGTCACGGAGGCCATTGCGGCGCCCATTGGTCGGGAGCGGGAGGGCGCTGGCGAAGGGCAGTCGTTGTTCGAGTGCCAGGCGCGCGCTGCACTCGAGGAGTTCGTCGAGCGAGAGTGCATCGTCGAGCGAAATCGCGGTGTCGAGCTCGAAGCCGTCGCTGAGGAGGAGCGGGTGATCGAGGACGATCACCGAAGGGCGGACGAGACGCCGACCGGGGGCGAGGCACGTCACGAGTGTGCCGGCCCGCAAGGCGCGGGCCACGGCGCCGAGGTCGGCCATCTCGGTGCCGATGAGGGCAGGTCGGGCATTGAGCAGGACGAGTGCGCGGCCAGCTGCCGCCAGGGATCCAGTGCGCAGGCCGTTGACGGCGGCCGCTCCCAGGGCGAGCGGCGCAATCACGTCGAGGTAGCGCTGGGTGAGCGCCGGCAGAGGAGTCGGGCGTGGTCGCCAGGCTGCGCCCGGTTCGACAGCTCGAGAGCGGATGGTCGCCTGACCGTGCAGGACGAACGAGCCAGCGGAGACGGTCTGGCCGCGTGTCCGGTGCTCGACCGTGCCAGCTGGCGAGAGCGTCAGGAGTTCGCCATCCTCGAGCACGGCCGGCAGTGGCAGGCGCGAACCAGGGCTGACGCGCGCAGGCGCGCCGGGGTGCGGCAGGCTACTCTCCGCTAACTGCCGCTCGTACCGCTGCCACGCGCGCTGCCAGGGCAAGAGCACCGTCAGCAAGCGGAGCGCTTCCAGGAAGCTCACCAAGAGACCGATCCGCTGGCCAGCGAGCGCTTGGGTGATGATCCCGAGCGAACTGGTCGCGATGTCCGCGCCGATCGGCGTGAGGAGTCGGCGCATCCCTTCGCGCAGCGTGGGAAAGCCGCGGAGTACCGTCAACGCGTCGGCGATCAGCGAGGGGACCGGGCTCGTGGTCAGGGCGGCTGGTCGACCGAGCAACTGGCGGGCGACGAGGAGCCCGAGCGCGAGCGCCGTGCCGGTTGAGCGGACGATCCCGTAGGTGAGGAGGTCCTGGTCGAAAGGGGAAATGACGCGTCGAGCGCTAGGCGGCAGCTCGGGGAGATCGAGTCCCGCGATGCTGGCGATGACCTCGCTCAGATCGATGCTCTCGTCGAGCTCGACGAGGACGCGTCCGGTCAAGGCACTGGCGCGCACGACCGCCGCCCCGAGCCGGCCGAGTGCGTCCTCGATGGCTAGCGCGAGGTGCGGGTTCCCTTCCAGACCCGGCACGGCCAGGCGGAGTCGTCGCCGGCTGACCGTCCCGACCTGCCGGGTCACCGCATGCTCGACGCGCACGCGCCTCGAGCGTGCGCTCGCCGTGTCGCCGGGTCGCTCACTGTCCGCCTCGCCAGAGCTCGCCGCGCGATCGGACTGGTCGAGGCGCTGCGCGAGTTCCTCGAGGAGCGCCTCGGTGCTCCACAGCGCCGGATCGACGCGCAGCAACCACGTGCCGGTCAACGCGTTCCCGGTCGCCGCGAGAATACCGGGAAGACGACGCACCTGTGCGAGCGCGCCATCCGGCGGGTACGGATCGAGCGACAAACGCACCCGGCCGGGTAACTGGTGCAGTACCCGAATGCGTGGTCGGTTCATCGCGCTGAAGCTCTATCCTGACTACGCGTCCGTGGACTGGCGCGATCGATCAGTTGGCTGGTGCCCGCGCTGCCACGCTTGGCGGAGCGCTTCCGCCTCGGCCAACACGTCCTCCAGCCCTTCCTTGGTGCGCACGAGCGTCTTCAAAAGACGGCGACCCACCACTGTGCCGAGCGAGGCGGCCCAGAAAATGGCCGTGTCCACCAGCTGTTCAGCGTGGGCGACTGCTGGCGGAACCGAGGGCGCCACTGACTCGGCAACCTGCGTCGACGGTTCCGCGGTGACCGTGGCTCGTTCGCGCGGAGCCTCCCGCCGCGTCCGCGCGCTGCTACCGGTTGCGCCGGGCTCGCCGACCCGCGTACGTCGCGGTTGTCCGTCATGCTCTGGGGATGCCCGCTCACTCGGCTTAGCTTCTCTGTGCTCCGCTGCTGCGACATCGTCGGGCGAGCGCGCTTCTCGAGCCTGCTCGTCTCGTTCCTGGTCGTGCATGCGTCTCTCCCGGTCAATTGGGTTGGACGATCGACCCTTGTGGTCGCAGTCGGTGGCGCGCCGCAGCGAAGCCGTCGCGTGCTCCCCGCAGAATGGCCTGCCCGCCGGCGATGGCGGTCAACCCGCCCGCGACGGCGTAGACCAGCCCCCGGCGGACGGCACGGCGGACGCGTGGCGAGAGGAGCAGCGCGGTCGCAGCGACCGCTATCGCGGTCTCCGGTCGGGCATAGTCGTCCAGCTCGAGTTCCGGCATCGTATCCCCCTTCTGACGACACTACTATTGTCAGTCTGTCGCGCAGCCCCGATGTCATCGTGATCGTGCGAAAGCGTATCGACGTACCCGAGTTTTATACCACCAGGGACCGTTCACAATATTGCAAAAGTGTGAACGTTTCCGCGTATCGAGCGCTGTTCGGCGCCTTTCTGAGCGTGTTCAGAAAAGTATACCAGTTCTTGTGGCGACGTGTGCACGAGGGAGCGTGCGCCGCAGGCAGTGGGCACGCTCGGCCGAGCGAGCTGGTCGCTCCGTCCGCCGGCAACTCGCGTTGTCAGCCTCGCCGGTCGGTCGCCGGTGAAACTGCTGGGGTGCTTGCTGGCGAGGGAGCGCTACGAGCGGTGCTCACCAGGTTCGCTGGCTGCCAGTGCGTGCGCGAGGTCGCCGGTGTCACCGGCGAGCTGGGCGATCGCGGCCTCGTCGTAGCCAGCGGCGCGGAGGGGGATGACGATGTCTTGGCGGAGATCGGGCACGCTGGCCGCCAGCACGGTCGCCTGACCAGCCACCGCGAGCGATGCGACGCTCGCGGGTACTAGCGCAGTCTCGCCGCGCGCCAAGTGGAGTTCGTCTCCGTCGGTCTGGATCGCCAGTGTGCCCTCCAGGCAGGTGAGGATCGAGGGGGTCTGGCCCGGCTGGCGCGTGAGCGCACGCTGACCTGCGATCGTCCAGCGCTCCAGGAGGAAATATCGGCAGGCAGCCAAGACGGTACGCCAGTCGTCGAGCGGAAGGGGTTGCGTTCGCTGAGCACGGCGCTCCGGGCGGAGGACAGCGAGCCCTTCCTCGATATGCAGGGGACGACCTCGACCTAGCGTATCGACGCGTCCCCAATCGTAAAAGCGATAGGTGATGTCTGACTGCTCTTGAATCTCGCACAGCAGGATCCCGGGGCCGATGGCATGCAAGGTTCCGGCGGGGACGATGACCGTGTCCCCAGGCTGGACTGGCAAGTGCGCAAGGACCCGAGGCAGCTCGCCGCTCGCGATGTGGAGACGGAGAGCCGGGGGATCGAGCAGCTCGGCCAGTCCGACGATCAGTTCGGCGCCGGGTTCGGCTGCCAGGATGTGCCATGCTTCCGTCTTGCCACGCTGCCCGAGCGCTGCAGCCTGCTCGTCATCAGGGTGAACTTGGACGGACAGCACATCGTCAGCATCGATCAGCTTGATCAGGAGGGGAAAGTCGCCGAACGGCTGACTGGCTGCCATGCCGCGCTGGCCCAAGAGATCTGCCCCGAATTGCGCGACGAGTTCACGGAGCGTCAGTCCCGCCAGCGGGCCACTGGCGAAACGGGCTTCGTTCGCGGTCTCCCACGATTCGCCGATGCGCGCGCCATGCGGCAGCGATTTGCCGAGGTAGCGCGCCAGACGCTGGTCGCCCCAGGGGCGCTCGACCAGGACCGGTTCGAGGAGCATGGGCCGGGCGAGGAGCGCCGCGTTCATGGTGCCGGCTCGCTCTCCTTCCGCTGCCAGCGGTCGTAGAGGATGCCGAGTGTCAAGCCATACGCCAGGTGCCGCCAGACTTCTTGGAGGAACGGGACCGGCCGGTTGAAGGGCTCCAGGCGGCCAGCACGGATTTCCGGATGGACGCGATCGAGCAGCGCGACGATCGGCCAGAGTGCCAGATTCTCGGCGAGCGCGAAGAGCGATCCAGCGAGCCAACCAGAGAACGGAAACACACGCCGCAGACGGCCGTAGAGGATACCGAGCGCTGCACCGTTGGCCAGGTGCATGAGCGTCCCGAGCAACGGCCAAAAGCGACCTCCTCCCGGAAGCAGCCCGGCCAGGAGCCGGAGATCGTTGGTCCGTCGGCGCAGGACCGCGAGATCGACGGCCATAGCGGAAAGGAAAGCGACGGCACCGGCTAAACCAGCCAATGTGGCGTGACCGAGACCCCTCATGACGTGGCTCCCTCCACGTGCCCGGTGGTGGCCGCAAGTTCAGCCCGGCACGTGGCGATCAGCGGGCGAAGCAACCAAACCAGGAGCGGTGGAGTCAGGAGCGTGGTGAGCATCGACATGACGACGGCGACCGAGAACAGGGGACGCTCGACTACGCCGAGCGACAGGCCGATCGAGGCGACGATGAGTCCGACCTCGCCGCGTGGCACCATGCCGAAGCCGACTACCGCCATCGAGCGCAAGGGAAAACCGATCGTCCCCAGCGCGGCTCCGAGCGCTTTGGTGAGCACGGCGACTCCGGTGACCGCGAGGGCGAGCCCGAGCGTCTCGCCTTGGAGGAAGAGCCGCGGATCGACGCGCGCACCGGTGACGACGAAGAAGAAGGGAACCAGGAACGTGTAGATCGGGAGCGCTTGCTCGTGCAAGTGGTAGCGCTCGGCGACCTCGGCCAGCACCATACCGGCCAGGAAGGCACCGACGATCGGGGCGAGACCGATCGTCGCGGCGATCGCCACCAAGGCCAACATCAGCGCGAGTGCGACCACCAGCGGGGCATGCTCGAGCTGGAGCCGGTCGACCAGCGGGGGGAAGAGGCGCCGGACCACCAGCCCACCTAGCCCACCGACGAGCGCGGTAAAACCGAGTGCGAGGACCGAAACCCAGAGCACGCGCCCGAGTTCCAGTTCGCCCGAGACCGCGATCCCCGAGACGACGGTGAGCATGAGGAGTCCGAAGATATCGTCGAAGACAGCAGCACCGAGGATGATGCGGGCCTCGCGCGAGTCGAGGGCGCCGACATCGCGCAGCACGCGAGCGGTGATGCCGACACTGGTGGCGACCAGCACTGTGCCGATGAAGATCGACTCGATCGACGGGTGGCCCAACGCCAGCATGAGCACGGTTCCGCCAGCGAAGGGTCCGAGTACCCCGAGCACAGCGACCGCGAGCGACCGGACGCCAACATGGAGGAGATCGCTCAGGCGCGTTTCCAACCCGACGAAGAACAGGAGTACGACGACGCCCAGTTCGGCGATCCACTCCAGAGCGAGTGCGAGACCCTCGCGTGCAGCCTCGCGATCCTCATGAAAGAATTCCAGGATTTCGTGAGCCGGGACACCGATCAGGCCGAGCGCGAAGGGGCCGATCAGGATCCCGGCGAGCAGTTCGCCGATCACCGCAGGCTGGCGCATGCGGAGGAAGAGTTCCCCTGCGAGCTTCGCGGCGAGAAAGATGATCAGGAGTTCGCTCAAGACCTCGACGATCGCGGTCATCGATGTCGCTCCCCGAACACGGTGATCCTATTCCTCTCAGGCGCTCATTTCTCGCCAGCTCGCCACGAGTCGAGTAGGCGTGCGTCAGATGTGGATGGCCAGGTTGTCGACCGCCAGCGCGGCCTCGCCAATCACCTCGGAGACAGTCGGGTGCGGGTGAACGGAGAGCCCGATCTCCCAGGGCGTGGCCTCGAGCAGTTTGGCCAAGGCGGCCTCGGCGATCAGCTCGGTGGCGTGATTGCCGATGATATGGACGCCGAGGATATCGTTCGTTTCGGCATCGGCGATGATCTTGACGAAGCCGTCGGTCTCCCCCTCGATGAGCGATTTTCCGTTGGCCCGGAAGGGGAACTTGCCGACTTTGATCGCCCGACCCTGCTCCTTGGCTTGCCGCTCGGTCAGGCCGAGGCTCGCGATCTCCGGATGGCAGTAGGTCACGACCGGGACACGGTGATAATCGAGGGGGAGCGGTTTCTCGCCGGCGATATGCTCGACGGCAATGATCCCCTGGTGCATTGCAGTGTGCGCCAGTTGCTGGATACCGAGCACATCGCCGATGGCGTAAATACCCTCGACGTTCGTGCGGAAATACTCGTCGGTGACGATGAAGCCGTCCCTGGTGCGGACCCCCAGCTCCTCGAGCCCGATTTCCTCGATGTTCCCTTCGCGGCCGAGTGCGACGAAGAGCGCATCGGCCTCGATGACCTCTTCTTGCGTACCACTCTTGCGGACGCGCATCCGGACACCGCCCTCGGTGATATCGAAGTCATCCGCTGTGGGACGATAATCGGGGATGATGCGGATCCCCTTGCGCTGGAAGGTTCGGACGAGCTGTTGTTGGACTTCCTCGTCCTCGTTGGGGACGATACGTCCCACCAGCGTGACCTCAGCCCCGAAGGCGTGCCAGACCGTCGCATGCTCGACACCCGTCGCGCCACCCCCGCGGATGATGGCGCGCTTGGGGTACCAGTCGATCTGTGCCGTGGTGTGGTCGCTGTTGAGCACGCGGACGCCGTCAAATGGGATGCCGGGGATCGCTCGTGGCCGGGAACCAGAGTCGATCACGATCGCACGTCCACGCAGCTCCTGGGGCTGGCCCTCGGCACCGTTGACCAGGACAGTGCGATTCCGGGTCAGCCGGCCGACTCCGTGGATGAGCGTGATGCCGTGCTTGCGGAAGAGGAAGTGGATCCCCTTGTGGAGCTGCTCAACCACCTGCTGGGCGCGCCGGAAGGCGGTCGGATAATCGCCCGCGACCTCACCGACGATGACGCCGAACTCCTTGGCCCGACGCGCTTGCTCGAGGAGTTCCGCGCTCTTGAGGAGCGCCTTGCTCGGAATGCAGCCCCGGTGCAAGCACGTCCCGCCGACCTTGTCCTTCTCGACGACAGCGACCTTCAGGCCGAGTTGGGCAGCGCGAATCGCTGCGACATAGCCGCCGGTCCCTCCACCGAGGAATACGACGTCGAACTCCTGGCGCTGCTCGACGGTCATCCCGTCCTCCTTCGGTTTGCGACGGATGACGACCCTCCTCCGGCAAACCGGAGGCTGTCTGTGGGCAGTATAGCAGGGAAGTCCGGGCGTACCGCAATGTCAGCAGCCCAGTGTCGCTGAAGCGAGGAGCGAATCCCGAATTCAGAGCGCTCGCGGGACGAACCCGCCCGTGCACGGAGACGGCGCACTCGCTCGCCGGTCTCCGATGAACCGAACGGGCGACCGAGCCGACCTGTGCTACACGTGCCGAGGGCAAGAGATTGACAGAACATGTAGTGAGGCACGATGCAGGAAAATTCAGGAAAAGCACTCGCGAGTTGGCGCGAAATCGACCTCGCCATCTGGCAGCGGATGGCCGAACGCGCCCGTAAGGAAGGGGTGCGCGCCTACCGGCTGAACGGCGACCCGCGTCACTGGGCCGTGACGAGTGCAAGCCGGTGCGGTGTGGCCTACGAGGTGACGATCCTCGACCACGAGCTCCTCTGCTCTTGTCCGGGTAGCGCCAACCACCGGTACTGCAAGCACCGCGCGCTGGTCCTCGCCGAGCTCGGTCTCCTCGATCCGGAGTTCGGAGTCGAGGCGGCCTGGGCGGGCACTGGCTCGCCCGATGAGGGTTCGTCCTCCCCAGCGAGGCGGCGCTGGGCAGCGGCGAGTTCGCCAGTCAGGGCGGGCTGCAGCCAGCGGAACGCTGTCTGCGGCGCGACTCCCGAGCCGTACACGAGCAGCAGGTATATGATGCCGAAGATCGGCAGGTGGCCGAGCAGCTCCACCGGCGGCAACAGCGGTACCGTGAGATTGAACGGAACCCACATCGCGAGGATCACGACGCGGGTGAGGACACCGGTGATGAGCAGGATCCCGATAGTCGCCTCGACGACACCCGCAAGGTCACCGAAGAAGCGATCGGAGACCCAGGTCCAACCGAAGAGACTGTGGAGGACGTTGAAGTGCGGGTACTGCCGGAGGAACGCGCTGCTCAGTTCGGGGTTGAGGAGCTTTTCGGAGAAGGCGACGATGACCAGCGCGAGACCAGTGAGTAGCCGGAGCGCTGTGACCGCGTGCCGCTCGTAGCGCGTGAAGCGGACGAGATACTTGGCGACGCCGAGCGGCGGAACCGTCTGGCCGAGTACGAGCAGGACGAGCGCGATGCCGAGATAGTGCAGCTGCTTGAGCACAGCGACCGGCGGGAAGACAGCGAAGGCCGCCAGGTAGACGAGCAGGAGGAAGGCTGCGCCAGCCCGGTCGAAAAGGGCAGTAATGAGGGTGAAGGCGACGATGACGGTCGCGACCAGTAGAGCCCATCCGAGGAGCGAGTTCGGGAGTTCGAGCGACGGTACGAAAAGTTCTCGCTGATACGCGAACCAGACGAGACTGATACCGGCGTGGAGGGCGAGGACGCGGGTCGCGCAGGGTTCCATGCTGGCGAGGAGCGGCGGATTCGGCCAGTGCGGCGTGCCCAGGGCCCGCTGGAGAAGCCGGAGTCCCGCCCAGAGGAACACACTAAGGCCGATGACCGCCAGCGTCGGCCAGCTCCAGAAGAGCTCCCACTGCGGCGAGCGAAGCTGGAGGCCTTCCGGCACGAACCAGCGGACATGCGCCGATGCCGGCGACGGACCGAGGGCGATCAGAGCGCAACCGAGCAGAAGCAGCCACCGGGTATGGGGAGCCTGTCGACGTGGCCAGTGCAGGCGGTCCATCGCCACCTCCGGGTCGTCCGACCGTGCGTGGAGTGGACCATGTGACCTGGTTGAGGGAACGACCACTGTGCCACTGGCTCGACACGCCCGGAGCACTCGGCCGCTCAGGAGGGAGCGGGGGCACCACCGGTGCCACCCGTGCGGTCTCGTTGGGCGAGCGCCTGCCGCAGTCGCATGAGCGCACGGTGCGCGCGGCGCTGGGCGGCCGTGGGGGAGATACCGAGGAGGTCGGCGATCTCGTCGAACCCGAGCTCGGCCTCCCAGCGGAGGTAGAGGATCTCCCGGTCACGGTCGCGGAGCTGCGCCAGCGCCTGCTCGACGAGCAGGCGGTCGGACGACCAATCCTCGGCGGCTCGGGGGCAGGCCTCGCGGAGTACACGGCCGAACGCCCGATGCTCCAGCTGTTGGGCGCGCAACCAGTCGAACCAGCAGCGCTGGGCGATCCGGTTGAGCCAGGTGGTCAGCGCTGCGCGGTCGCGCAGCTGGGCGCGAGCTGCCCAGGCGCGCGCGAACGTCTCCTGGATCAGGTCGTCATGGAGGGAAGGCGGCACACCGAGGCGGCGTAAGTAGGCTCGCAGGAGCTCCACATGCTCGCCGTAGAGATCAGCGAAGAGGGTGTCATCGGGAGCGCTTCGGGACGGGGATTGCTCTGGCTGAGCGGGCTCGGCAGGATCAGGGGGTTCCTGCAGTGGCCGTCTCCGGCGGCCGGCGTGGAGCAGCGGTGGCGGTATCCGGTGGAGGAAGAGGTGCGGTGGTGCCGGCCGGTCTTCGAGGAGCAGGTAGCCGAGCGACGGGAGGACGAGGAGCAGGACGAGACTGAGCCGGGCTGGAGTCACGCTGGACCGCATCGCTCGGTTTCCTTCTCTCCGGTCAGGGGACCATACGCGCAGTGTACAGCAGGAGGCCTGCACAGACCAAAGCCAGAGCCACCGGTCCCGCTCGTGCCAGCCGCTGCAGGTTCAGGACACCGAGCGCACCCACCGGGCAAGGAGGCCGCCACAGCGCATACGCCGCTCCGGCAGTGACGAGACCACGCGCGAGGCCGAACGCGAGGAAGAGGGCTGCACCCTGTACGAGGTCGCGTGACAGGAGCGTAGCCAGACCCAGGCTGACGAGCTGGAGCGTCGGCCAGCGGGTGGTGAAAGCGGTGCCGAGCTCGAATCCCCAGGCTGCGCTCGCGAAGAGGGGACCGCACTGGAACCGTGCGGGCGGGACCTGGCGCCAGACCGGGCTCCGCCAGCCGGTCACCATCTCGGCCATCGCGAGGGCGGTGACCACTGTGGCGAGTAGGGCTGCCGGGCGCTGCGTGGTGACCACAGCTGGCAGGAGCAGCGTGCCGAGCAGTGCGAGCGTCCCGCCGGTCAGCGCACCGCCGGCGCTGCTGGCCAGCACGTGGAGGAAGGCGGTCGCCACGGCGTACCGGCGTGGTCGCTCGGCCATGGTCGGGCCGAGCACGTCGACCATCGAGTACCCTCAAGGCGACCAGAGTGCGGAACACCCGCTGGCCAAGGCGAGCGGGAGCAGCAGGAGCATCATCGCTTTCCCTCCGTGTTGACCGTGGGTTGCAGGAGCATGCTGACGATCTCCGGGACTTCCTCGACGCCCCGGAGGACCCCGCGTCCCCGCAGGTGACCACGCTCGTCGACGACCGCGAGGCTCGGGAAGCTCGAGCGACCGAGTGCAGCCAGCGCTGCCTCGCCGACGAGGTGTGGCACGCGCGCTGCACCAACCGGTGCATCGCTTTCCGGGACGGCGAGCACCATGAGCGTGCCGCGCTCGGCGAGTGAGGCTGCGAGCGTTTCCAGTCGGTCCCAAAAAGTCGCGCACGGTGGGCAGCGCTGGCTGAGAGCGAGGACGACCGCTGGTGCCGCCGGGGGTACGCCGAGGATCAGCTGATCGGACGCGGGGCCAGCGAGCGCGAGCGGCGGGACCGGCTGGCCGAGACGCGCCCGCTCGCGTTCGGCCTCGACCGTGCTGGCGACGACCTGGTTCAGCGCTTGGAGGCGCTGGGCCAGCCGGGCGAGGACCACTGCCAGCCCGAGGAGAGCGAGCTAAGCGCCGAGCAGGCTAGTCGTGACGGCCCACTCAGACAGCATGCCGCGGCTCCGTCCCCGGCGAGAGCCGGCGCAAACTGGCCGCCGAGGCTACGAGGCGCGACACCGCGAGCACTGCTAGCAGCAGGCCGGCGGCGATGGCGAGATCGGGCAGGGACGGCGCGGCCGTCGCTGGCCAGCCGACTGCGACGAGCGCGAGCAGGACCAGGTTGCGGAGCACGGTGGCGCGGCCGAGCTTACTGGGCACCAGGTTGCCGAAGCAGGAACAGTCCGCACCCGGCGCACGCCGGGCTCCGACGACGGCGAACGCGATGAAGGCGAGGAGAGCGGTCGCGGCGAGCGCGAGCCCAGCGCGCTGGGTGCCTGGTAGGAGCAAGAGGACTCCGGTGAGGAGTTCCAGCGCGACAGTTCCGAACGCGGCCGGGCGAGCCCAACGGCAGAGTCGCGGGAGGACGGTCGCGAGCAGGTGCGCAGCATCGGCGAGGGCGAAGACCTTGCCCAGCGCGGCGACGAGGAAGGTACCGGCGAGCAGAGCGGTCGCGGTACCAGCGAGCGATTCGGGAAGGTGCCGGAGCAGGCCAATCGCGCCCAGCGGTGCAGCTGTGCCCGGGGAGAACGCCGGCCAGTGATAGTAGGTGACGTACGCAAACTCCAGGTAGAGCCCGCAAGCCAGCGGTGCCGAGAGTATCCCGCTGTCGAGCGGGAAGCGCCACAGGCAACCCTCGGCTATGTCAGCCAGGTACACGGCGTGCTGCGCAGGGTCAGAACCGACCAGGTGCCAGCGGTAGGGGAAGCCCTCCTCCGGAAGCCGGTGCGTCGCGGTCAGCTGCCAAGAAGCAGTATCGATGGCTAGTAGCGCGGAGGCTTCCGTGGAGAACGCGACCAGCCAGCCGCCGGCGAGTGCCACGAACTGCGCTGCCAGATCGCGGGTGAGCGGCGGGTCGGCGGAGCGGATCTCCAGCGTGCGCGGATCGAGGATCAGGCGTGCGAGATCGGCAGTGATCAGCCAGAGCTGGTTGCCGACCAGCACGGGGACTGCGAGACCGGGCGCCATGCTCGGCGCGCTCTGCCCGCGTACCGGCAGGTAGGCGGTGATCAGCCGCGGGACGGCCTGCTGGGCGAGCACTCGGCCGGTCTGCGGGTCGAGGGCGAAGACGTCCCCCAACGAGTTGGTCCACTGCGGCAGGACGGAGCGGTTGACCACGAGCAACCGCTCGCGGCTGGGGAAGAGCCACACGTAACTGGTCCCGCCCAGGCCCTTCGCCCAGGAAGCCCATGTTCGCTTCTCCAGATCGTAGGCGGTGACGATGAGCTGGGGGATGGGACCGCTCCCACCGTAGAAGGCGAGCGCAGCCAGCTTCCCGTCAGCGGAAAAGGCGGCCGAGGCGAGCCAGGGGTTGGCCAGCAGTTCCGGCTCGCGGGTCGCCAGGTCAGCGAGCGGGGGAGCCTGCAGCCCGAGCGGCAGGACGGCCTCCAGCGTCCAATCGGGGAGCGAGCGGATCTCGAGCACCTGGCCGGCCAGGGTATCCGGCTCGCTGCGCACGACCGCTGCCCGGCGACCGTCCGGCGAGAGGGAGATCTCCCGGTAGGCCCGGTCCGGGTGGGGCACCCGGTTCAGCTCGGCGCCGGTCGTAAGGTCGAGGATGGCGATTTCCGTCCCCGCTGGGCCAGCCAGCGAGACGAAGAGCGCCTGGCCCGGGGGAGCAGCAACGGCCAGCCGGTCGCGTGCCGCCAGCGCCGCCCCAAGCGCGAGCAGGAGGACGAGCACGAGCGCGGCACCAGCACGCGGGCGTGCCCAAGCGCGCATGTCGGATCGTTGCATCAGGGGCCTCCTTTCGCTCGGCCAGAGCTCAGCAGGTTCCGACGAGAACCGCTCGCGTGCACACGACGCTGCCTGTTCCACACCAATTGTTTTGAGGTGGTCCGTTCGCGCATCGGCATCCCGTCGGACATGGCGGCGCGCTTCCGGTGGTGCAGCAGTCGATGTACCGAACGATGAACGCTCGGTTCCGCCGTGGATCGTAACAACACATGTACCATGATCCCGTACCACTGACTGTTCCAGGCGGGCAGCTGGAGTCGCTCCCGCCCAGGCAGGAGCAGAGACAGCCCCACTGGTTGCAGCGGAACCAGTCGCTGCAGCTCTGCGCGCTGGCGGGTTCCGGGTCGAAGAGGAAAATTCCGGTCGCGAACATGGCGCTGAGCGCACGGCGCAACCACGAGCGGCGGGTGGGCCCGCCGCTAGGCGGTGTGTGGGCGGGGTGACTCAATCGGGGTTTCGGTGGGGGCTCGGATCCTGTCATGGTCGGCGCTCTCCTTTCGGGACTCTCACTCTCTCTCGACGCATGAGCAGGCCTCTCCCAAACAGCCGGTCGGCGGTCTCTCCTCGACCGCCTGGCGGCTTACGGTGTCTCCGCGTTGCTGACTGGCCACCCTTCGGTCGAGTGCGGCCAGCCGACGGCGAGCCCGCAACGTAAAGGCTCGGAGAGCGTCCCCTGGTCGAGCGAGAGCTGGTAGAGGCACCCGTTGCTGGTCGCGGTAAGCCAGAGAACGCCCCGCTCGAGATCGGTCCCGACTGGCTGCCAGAGGTTCTCGGGAAGCTGGGGAAGCGGATAGGCCCGCTCGAGCGACCACCGCACGAGGTCGAGTATGATGACCTCGTCGTGGCCCACCAGGGCTGCCCGGTCACCTACGACGCTCGCCCGCCAGCCGACGCGGCGCGATTCCGACAGTGCTGGGTAGCGGGCGCGGACTGCCAACGTCTCCGCGTCCAGGACGAAACCCTGGAGGTCTTCGGTCACGACCACCAGCTGGGGGCCCCACAGGGCTGGAGGCAGCGCGCTCGGGTAGGTGACGAGGGTCGACTCGTGCCGTGCTGGCTTGGCGGTCCACTCGAGCGGCGCGAGTTCCTGTCTGGCTTCGATGCGACCGGTCGCCGGATCGACCAGGAGGAGCGTGGCGACGGTCGGTTGCCGGGGCGACGAGATCCCCGAACTCATGACGACGAGCTTGTTGGGTAACGCGAGCAGGCTGGCAGCTTGCGCACCGGGTAGGGGAAGCGCCCAGTTGGCCCAACTGCCAGCGGCCAGGTCGAGCGTGGTGATCCAGGTGATGAAGCTGCCGCCGCCCCCGGGGCAGCTGCCGGTCGTCGAGGTGAGCCAGGCGGCAGCCCAGGTGCCCGATGGGGCGATCACCATTCGCTGCAGCACGGGAGGCTCCGTGGCTGCCGCTGGGAACTCTCGAGCGAGCGCGCGGACCGGGGGAATCCCGGAGTCGAGCGGCAGCACTGTTGCGAGCCACCAGTCGGGTATGCACCGGACCTCGAGCCGGTCCCGCCACGTCTCACCAGCCAGTTCGCGACGTTTGAGGACGACGAGGTCACCAGCGGGCGAGAGTGCAGCTGCGCTCACGTCGGAGGCATCGGAGTAGGAGTCGACGACTTCACCGGTCGAGAGATCGAGGAGTACGAGCCGGCTCCCGAAGATGCCAGTCATGGCGTCAGCCGGTTCGGCTGCGAACGTCAGCAGTCTGGGTCGAGACTGGTCCGGTGCCCCGTGGCCCGCGGTGTGCAGCAGGCCTGCCGGTGTTTGGGGGACGGCGAGCGCGCAGACGAGGAACAGGCTGACGGCCAGTGCAGCGGCACTCGCGGTGATGGCGTGTCGAGGATGCCGGAGGACTACACCGCTGACCATTGCGGTGGTGAGGCGTTCGAGCAAGCTGTGACGGCTGCCGTAGCTGGTGCGATGCGGGTGCGCGCGGGTGATGTCGGACACGGTCCACTCTCCTGGCTCGTCTTCACTTTTCTAGACGGTCCGCGCCACTGGTTGCAGACAGCTGCCGAATGGGCAGACGGCCAGGATCCCCGTGGCGCTGGCCGGGTGGTTTGCGTTCGCCCGCCGTGGCCGGTCGCTGGGACAACGCTTCGATGGCGGCACTGGGCTTGGACGGCTCGGACGGAGTGCGAGCTTTTCTCCGCACTCAGCAGCGCGCCTCGACGAGCGTCTGGGTACAGACGGCACAATGTCCGCTGGAACACCAGTGCGGTTGCGGGCAGTTCCGTGCACAGGCACAGCTGCTGGGGCACCCATCGAGAGGGTTGGGGCATTTTGACTCGCCGGTGCGCAGTGGTCGACAGCAGTCGCGGTACTGAACGAGCCAGAGGCGGCCGCTGGCATCGCGACAGCAGGACTACCAGGCGCGCCCGGGGGTGCTTCCACTGGGGCAGGCGGTATCGCTCCCGCCTCGGCATGTGCAGCGGCAGCCGCACAAGCCACAAAACCGCCAGTCGCTGCAGGAAAGTTGCCCGGGCGCGGCTGACGGCCGGATCCACCAGCTGGCTAGGGCCAGCAGGGTTCCGGTGACCGTTCGGACGAGAGTCCGCCGCGTCCGCACTGTCATGAGAGCGGTCCCGTCCGCACGAAACGCCGCTCGTACAGGTTCAGGTCGAGACCGCAGCTCAGCGTGTCGCGCGTGCCGTCGAGTCCGAAGCGGCAGAGGCAGGCGCTACCCGGCTCGCTCGCGATCGGGTAACCCATGACCAGGACGTCGCCGGTCGTTGGGTCGGCACCGACGAGCTGCGTTCCGAAGAGGCCGGACAGCGGGAGGCGTGTCGCGATCGTAGCGCTAGCGAGGTCGACCATAACCAGCTCCTCCGTCTGGGTGAGTGCGATGACCCGGTCGTCGTCGAGCCAGGCGATCTCTCGTGCCAAGATCTCGGCCGAAATCGGAGCGCGATGCTCGACTCGTCGCAGTGTGGTGGGGTCGAAAACGAATAGTTCCAAGCGTTCCGTCAGGACGGCCAGCGTGTTCGTGCCCAGGTGAGCTCCTGTGACCGCCGGTACGCGTGCGGCAGCGGTGCCCGCGATCGGCGCGAATCCGGGCTCGGCCGAGCGGAGCACGACCTGCCCCTGCAGTGTCCCGGTGTCGGGATCGAGGCGATAGAGCGAGCCAGCTGTGTCGAAGTTCGCGACAGCGTTGTCGCGCGCGAGGACGAAGAGGTGGTTCGAGGCAGGGAGGAGGTACGCATAGTGCGCACCCGGAACCGGGAGGGCCCAACTCGCCCAGGTGCCACGCTCCAGGTCCAGAGTGGCGACCCAGAGGATCCACCAGCTGGAAGGTTCCGGCGCCATCGAGACGAACCCGACAGCGGCGTACCGGGCGTCCGGTGAGACCTCGGCTGCGTAGGGACGAGGAGAGTCGTCACCGAGAGCTGGAAAGGCGCGTCGCACTGCCTGAGCGGGTGGTATCTCCGAGTCGATCGAAAGCACATGGACGGTCGACCAACTCGGGAGGCGCGAGACGGTCACCCGATCGTAGGTGATGGAGAGAACGAGCCGGCCACCAGGATCGGCGGCGAGGATCGCCGAAGTGCCAGGCTGTTGGGAGACGATCTGGCCGCTGCGGGCGTCGAGTACGAGCGAGTGCGTAGCCGTCTGCGCGAGGATCAGTGCAGGCGCAGGCTCGGGACGGGCAGCCAGCCGATCGTTCGGACGCAGCAGTGGTGTCGCGGCGAGAGCAGGAAAGGAGACGATCAGGAGCACGAGAAGCTCGACGAGGGGGCGGGAGACCGGTCGGCCATCGGCGCGGCCAGTAAATTGAGCGAGCATCGGAGAACTCCTCTCTGGAACTAATCTTCAGGGACCGCTCGAGCCTGCGTAGAAGACTGGCCAGCCGAACAGCGAGGCAGGATAGTCGACCAGGAAGCCGCACGCGAGCGGCGCGCTGAGACGACTCGTCGCCAGATCCAGGTGCCGCAGGCAGCCCTCGCGCGTGCCGGTCAAGAGCAACGTCTCCTGGACGACCAGGCCGGCGGCGATCCACCAGGTCTCCGGCATCTACGGCAAGGGGTGGGTGGCCAGCAGTCGCCACGACGAGATATCGATCACGCGCACTGCACCACCTCCGACGACCAGCCGATCTCCCGTGATGAAGGGTCGTCCGGCGGCGACGAGCCGGTCCGCGAGCGGTGGGTAGTGCGCGGTGACGGTGAGCGCACTGGGGTCGATGACGAACGCTTCCAGGTCGGTGGTCACCACCAACAGTTGGCCGTTCCAGAGAACGGGGTCGAGCGCGGTCGAGAAGGTGGCTTGCTCGTCGTCCGGTCCCTCTCCCAGCGGCTTGGCCGTCGTCGAAGCACTCTCCAAGGTCAGCTGGCCGAGCGCTTCGCCGCTCTGCGGGTCGAGCGCGACGACCGTGCCGACACTGCGCCGGCTCGAGGTCCGAAGCTCGTGGCCGAGCACCAGGATACGGTCGGGAAGGGCGACGAGCGAAGCTGCCTGGCTCGAGGGGAGCGGGTAAGCCCATCCCGCCCACACAGCACGCTCGAGATCCACCATGGTCACCCACACGAGCTGGCTGGATGGACCGTCGGGCTTGGGCGTTATCAGCGACCAGAACGCGACGGCAGCCCACCGTCCCTGCGGTTCCGCTGCGAACGCGAGAAGCGTCGGGTCAGAGGCGCTGATCGAGGGGAAGCGCTCAGCGAGCACGCGGGCTGACGAGATACTGGCGTCGATCGGGACAACGGACTCGATATCCCAGCCAGGAAGGCGACGGACCTCGAGCCGTGCGTGCGGCCCCGTGTGCTCGCCGGTGTAGAAGACGATGCGGTCGCCAGGCGAGACGAAAGAGGCGCTCAAGACCTCGGTCGAGTCAGCGATCGCGTGGCGGTCTTGAATCGCTCCCGATCGGGCATCGACGAGAACGAGTCCGGTCGTGCGGGCGGCCAGTCTCGGGTCATCGGTGGTGCCGACTGGGAGCAGAACCAGGGGACGGACGATCGCGTGCGGTGCGGCACCCAGATGGGGGAGCGAGCGCGACGGTACACTGATTCGGGTCAGGGATGCGGCGATGAGGCTGACCAGCAGGACAGCGCTCGAGGCGAGCAGCAGGCCGGTCGTCCGTCGCGGCGATACGGTCGGAAGCGTTCGGTCACGCATGGTCGACCTCCGAGCGTTGGCTCTCTGAGCATCCGGTTTCGGTCGGTACGAGGAGACCGATCAGCATTGCGACCACACCTGTGCGTGCGTGCAGTAGGCTGCTCGGGTCGACGGATTCGGACACCAGTTCTGGTTCGACGGGTACTGTCCGCAACTGTTGTTCTGGTTACAGGAGCAGCCGCTGGGGCAGGCCGGTCGCCGGTCCCGCGGACCGCAGCAGTCGAGGTAGCGGACGAGCCAGAGTCTCCCGCTGGAGAAGCAACAGGCCCACCACGCACCGCCTTCCTGAGTGCCTGAGGGGCAGGCGGAATCGCTGCCGCCGAGACAGGAGCACAGGCAGCCGCACATGCCGCAGCGGTGCCACTGGCTGCAGGAGGCTTGAGCGGCGAGGTCCTGCTCGTCCCGCACCAGGGTCCAAGTGGTGAGCAGGGCGGCGACCAGGCCTTTGAGCCAGGCGCGGCGCGAGCGTGGCCGCTTGGGCCAGTGGGCAGGTGGAGCCGGCGGGAGGGCCATGGGAAGCTCCTCGAGTCGATGCCTTTTCGATTCTTTTCGACGGAGTTCCCGCTGCGACGCAGACAGGTGGCGCTGGTTAGAGACGGGCTCGGCGGGTCGTGTGGGAAGAATGGACACTGACCCTCTGGACGCTTCGGAGCGTATCCTGCCCGCTGGGCCTGCCTATGCTGGCGTCGTCGCCGGCGGAGCCGTCAGCGAGACAGGCAACAGAAAGCCGGCTCGTCGCGCGCTCGGCCGGGTCGATCGCGCTGGTCTCGTCCATCGACCGCCGGGAGCGGCTGTCTGTCACCGTCGTGCCTTCAACAACGCGCCTCGATCAGCGTTTGGGTGCACACGGCACACTGGCCAGTCGGACACCAGTGTGGCTGTGGGCAGTTTCGCTGGCAGGCACAGTCCGTGGGGCAATGGACCAGAGGGTCCGGACAGCGCGGCTCGTTGTGTCGGCGCGGGCGACAGCAGTCGCGGTACCGAACCAGCCACAGTTGCCCGCGGGCGTCGCGACAGCAGGCCCACCAGGCCGAGCCAGGGCTACTCCCGCTCGGGCAGCTGGCGTCGCTTCCACCTCGGCAGGTGCATCGACAGCCACAGAGGCCGCAGAAGCGCTAGTCACTGCATGAGAGCTGGGCAGAAGCCATCGGGGTAGCAGTGAGGTGTCCTGCGAGCCCGAAGAGGCTGCCGACGAGCCACCGGAACAGGTTTCGCCGGGTGCCTAGGGTCATGACAGCCCTCCCGTTGGGGCGAAGCGGCGCTCGTAGAGGTTGAGGTCAAGGCCGCAGGCCAGTGTGGTGCGCTCCCCGGTCAGTGTGAGGCGGAAGAGGCACGCGGCGGCCTGCAGACTCCTCTCGTCGTAGGCCAGGAGCAGCACGCTGTCGGTTGCGGGGTCGGCGCCGGCAAGCTGTTCGCCGGCAAGCCCCTCGAGGGAGAGGCGGGTCGTGAGGGTGCGCTCGGCCAGGTCGGCGATGGCCAGCGCATCGGTGTGCGTCAGTACGGCTAGTCGGTCGGGACCGAGCCAGGCGACTTGCCAGGTCAGGATCGCCGCGCTGAGCGGTGGGCGCTGTTCGATCAGCTGGAGGGTCGCGGCGTCGAAGCGGAAGAGCTCCAGCCGTTCCGTCACGACGTCCAGCGTGCGACCGCTGAGTCGCACTCCAGCCACCGATGGGACACGCCCGCCGGGGCCGTCAGGGAACGGTGCAAATCCGGGGTCGGTCGAGCGGAGTTCGCGCTTCTGCAGGAGCGTGCCGCTGGCTGGGTCGAGCTGGTAGACCGACCCGACGGTGTCCAAGCGTGAGACCGCGTTGTCGCGAGCGACCACGAAGAGATGCTCGCTGCCGGCGACGAGGTAGGTGTACTGGGCGCCGGGGACGGTGAAGGCCCAGCTCGCCCAGGTGCCCCGCTCCAGGTCTAAAGGCGTGACCCAGAGGATCCAGGGGTAAGCAGGGGGTGTACCCATCGAGACGAGACTGACGGCGGCGTAGCGGGAATCCGCCGAGACTTGTGCGACGACCGGACGGGGCCATGCCTCGCGCAAGGCTGGCAGCGACTGGGCCGGCGGCATGGAAGGGCCGAGCGCGACGGTGTGTTCGACGGTCCAACCGGGGAAGCGATAAACGGTCGCTTCCTCCTCGGTCAGGGCCAGCACTCGCTCGCCAGCGGGACTCGCCGCCAGGACGGCTGCGCCGCCAGGATGGTCGGCGATCACCTCTCCGGAGCGGGCATCGAGCGCGACGAGGTGGGTGCTCGTTTGCGCGATCACCGTCGGGCGAAGCGGCTCCGGCTGGGTCACTAGCCAGGCAGTCAGGCGCGGCTGCTGAGAAGCGAGGAGCGCGGAGAGCGCGACCAGGAGCGCGCTCGCCAGCAGCCAGGCGGGTGGCCAGGGGATCGGTCGTCTCATCGTCCGGCTCGTGCCGCGGGCCAGCATCGGCATCCTCCTTGCGTCGAGTGAGCGTCTACGCGCATCTCACGCTTTTAGACGGGTGAGGAGCCGTCGCGCAGACAGTTTCAGGGGCGAGGCGCGCTGCACTGCAGGCCGCGAGCGGTCGACGCGGTCGTCGTCGACTCGGCGCGGGACGAGGCCGACGCGTTCTCTCTCGAGAGGCCGGGAGGGGACGCGAGAGCGAAGACCGGCCAGTTACTGCTCAGCCGAGGTTGGCGGCTCGTCTTCGCCCCGTAGCCGGCGTTGCACGCGAGCCAGCTCACTGATCGAGGCGGGGCGCAGTCAGCGGAGGACCGATCGTGGGGCGACGCTGGCACCGTACAAGAGGAGCAGAGACATGATGCCGAAGATCGGCAGATGACCGAGGAGGTCGATCGGCGGCAGGAGCCGGACGGTCAGGTTGAAGGGGACCCACATCGCGAGGATGACGACGCGCGTCAACACTCCTGTAAGAAGGAGAATGCCGATCGTCGCCACGACGATGCCAGCGATATCCCCGAACAGCCGGTCGGAGACCCAGGTCCAGCCGAACAGCGTCCCCACGACGTTGAAGTACGGGCACGCTCTGAGGAATGTATCGCCGAGTTCCGGGTTGAGGAGCTTCTCCGAGAAGGCGACGACGAGGAGCGACAGCCCTACCTTCACCCGCAACGCGCTGATGGCCTGCCCCTCGTCGCGAGCCAGCGGCAGCAGGCGCTGCGCCGCAGTGACTGGCAGTACCGTCTGTCCCACGGCCGCCAGCGTGACGGCGATCCCGAAATACAGGAGCTGCTCGAGGACTGCTACTGGAGGGAAGAGGAGACACGCGGCGAGGTAGACGAGAGCCAGGAGAGCCGCACCCGCTCGGTCGAACCGGCCCGTCATGAAGGTGAAGCTGACCACGAGCACTCCCGCGAGCAGGTCCCAGCCGAGCGGAGAGGCGGGCTACGGTAACGGCGGGGCGAGGAGCTGGCGTCGAGAGGCGAACCAGATCAGGCTGATCCCGGCATGTAAGGCCAGGACGCGCGCCGCGCAGGGTTCCAGATGAGCCAGAAGAGGAGGGTTCGGCCAGTGAACGCTGCCGACGAGGCGTTCGAGCACGCGAAGGAGCAGCCAGAGGATCAGGGAGAGCACGGTGACGCCCCGGGTGGGCTACCGCCAGCGGAGATCCCATTCCGGTACACGGGTATGCAGCGGCTCCGGCATGAACCAACGCACGTGCCTGGCAACGGTCAACGGCCAGAGCGCGATGATGCCGGCCGAGATCGGCAGTGACCAGTGCGAGGGTCATCTCCGCTGGTCGACCGATCCTGCTGGGTTCGAGCGTTCGCTGCCTGGTGGCCTCTCCGCAACGAGCGGACCCATCGTCAACGCTAGCTCAGCTGTTCTCCTTGCCGGGTTCTGCTGATCAGGCAGCGTGCGCGGCGGGGATGGCCTCGGAAACAGTGCCGCAGACGGTCTCGCATGCGCCGGCGTAGTCTTGTCCGGCGCTCGTGGCATGGATGCGGTCAGACCCCTTCGCGCTGTGGTGTCAGTAAGGGAGGTACCGGCTCCGTCAAGGGATGTCCGCATTCGTCTCGTAGTGCTCGCTGGACGAGGGTGCTCAGAGGGTGCCCGGGGCTCGCTCATGAGGTTGCCGGGACGATCTCCGAGCTCGATCCGAGATCGGGCTCTGGCGTCTGTCGGAATCGAGATCGATGACGTCGGAGTCCTCCATTTTGCCGACCGCGAAGAGTCGCCGACGCGCACCCAACTGGAAGCGGTCCAGCGCGAGCGCGCTCGAGCGCGTGCGCTTCCGGACAGGCTGGTCCGGCTCGTCGCCGAGTCACCAGCAGCGGTGGCGAGAGGGTTCCTGAGTACACCGGTCTCGGATCTGGTACGAGAGGAATCCGAGCAGGGCGGAATGGCAGGCGACCATCGCCGTGAGAGTCGCGCCTGCCTGCAGGATGCTCGGCTGGGGGAGAGCGACGGCCCCTCACCAGCGCGCCGCAGCTGGCCAAAGCGCGAAGATGCTTCCGTCAGCCTCGGCAGGTTCCATTCTTGGCGGAGCGACGGTGATGGCGGTCGACGTCAGTGATGGCGCTCGCTCCGTACGTCTGGTCACTCCTCCAGACAGGCCTCGTCGCTCGGTGCAGGCAGGTCGCGAGCGCAGGGGAGGACGGACGCTCGTTTCGGCTGGGCGCACGAAGGACGCTCGTCGCTGCTTGTCGGCCGGAAAGCGGGTCGGCGGGCCGGAACCCGGCTGGCAGCGGCCAGAGGCGAGAGGTGTCCTCAGCAGGTTGCCCAGACCTGCGTCTGGGTGCAGACGACGCAGGTTCCAGTGGGACACCAGGACTGTTGCGGGTTGCCGCGGCGGCAATCGCACGACGCGGGGCAACCGTCGAACGGGCTGGGACAGGTGCTTTCACCAGGGCGAAGTGGCCGGCAACAGTCGCGATACCGTATCAACCAGTACCGTCCCGGCGTATCGCGGCAGCAGACGTACCAGGCGCCTCCGGCTGTGCTCCCACTAGGACAAGTCGAATCGCTGCCACCGCGGCAGGTGCAGCGGCATCCCCAGTGTCCACAGAACCGCCAATCCAGGCATGACTGTGCGAGACCTGGCTCAGCATCGACGAGCAGTGTACCGATGCCAGCGAGGGCGGCAGCGATGCGTCGGAGCCAGGAGCGGCGCGTAACGGGAATCACGGGAGACCTCCGACAGCATAGCGCGGCTCGTACGGGTTCGTATCGAGACCACAGCGAAGCGTGTGGCGGTCGCCGCTCGACTCGATACGCTCGAGGCACGCTCCCCGGTCTTGCCAGGTCATCACCAGGGCAGCGTTGTCTTCAGGATCGAAGGCGACCAGTTCGTCGGCCTCGACCGGCTGGCGTGCGACGACTGCGTGCCGGTTCCGATCGACGACGAGGAGTTCATCGGTGTGGGTGAGCGCGACGACGAGGTTCGGGAGGATGAGGGTCTCGCGCGCGAGGATGTTCTCGCTGAGCGGTCGATGGTGCTCGACGAGACGGAGGGTCACTGGGTCCAGGACGAAGACCTCCAGCTGTTCGGTCACGACGACGAGACGCGCGTCGCTGATGCGTGCTCCGGCGATCCCGGGCGCACGAGCCGCCTCGGTACCGGCGATCAGGGCGGTGCCGGGAATCTCCGGGACGAGCGTCGCGCGGGCTCGCAGTGCCCCCGAAGCCGGGTCGAGGTGATAAACGGTGCCGATGTGCCCTCCTCGCGACAGCTGATTATCGTGGCTCAGCACCAGGAGACTTTCTGTGGTCGCGAGGAGCGTAAGATTCTGCGCGCCGGGTACAGGGAAGGTCCATTCTGACCATTTCCCGGTCTTCAGGTCGAGGCCAGCCACCAAGATGACCCAGGGGAGCGTGTCGAAGAAGCGCGGGTCGGGCTTCGTCCCGTAGGAGGTGAAACCGAGTACTGCGAAGTGACCGTCAGGAGCGACTGCGGCCTGGAAAAGACGCGGGGGGTTCACGCCGAAGTCGGGGAACTGGCGAGCGAGCGCAGCGACCGGCCGGATCTCGGTCGAGAGCGGTATGCGGAACCGTTCCTCCCAGTCCGGCAGGCGATAGACGTGGATAGCCTCACCGATTTGGGCCAGAACGGTGCGCGTGTCAGCGCTGACCGCGATGACGGCAGCCGCTCCTGGCCGCTGGGTGAGGACCTGGCCGCTCCGCGGATCGAGCGCGAGGAGTTCAGAACCGGTTTGGGCGATGATGGTCGTCTTGACTCCCTGCGAGAGGTCGGCCGATCCAGCGGAGAAGCGCGGTAAGGCGGCGAAGAGGAGTCCTGCCGCCAGCGCGACGACCACGAGGAGCGCAGCTGTCGGAACGAGCCCGAGCGGGCGGGTGGATCGATCGGCTGGGGTTCGAACAGCATCGAGCATCGGACGTTCCTCTCTCGGCGGGAAGCGCCTTTCTTCATTCCACACTCTTTATAGACGGCCGACCAGTGTATCCGCAGACAACCGAGCCGGACGAGGCGAGACGACCGCAGTCGGTCGAGCGATAGCCAGGTCGACCACGCAGGGTCAGCGGCGGTCTGGCGACGAGCGGCGAACGGAGCTTCACAGGCTGTTCATGATGCGGTACAAGTGTGGTGGACGTTCCAGCCTTGTCAAAGAACGTCCAGATTCGTCGAGTTGTGTGCGTTCGAGGAGGGTGATCATGGTGGCCCGAGGACTGGAAGGCGTCGTCGCTGGGACAACGCGACTGAGCTCGATCATCGACGGGACACTGGCGTATGTGGGGATCGACATCGGCGAACTTGCGGCGAACGCCTCGTACGACGAAGTGGTCTACCTTCTCTATCACGGGGAGTTGCCGACACGTACCCAACTGGAAGCACTCCAGGGTGAACTGGCTCGCCAGCGCGCGCTTCCCGAGGGTTTCGTCCGGCTCCTCGCGGAAGCGCCACGAGCGGTGCCGATGGATCTCTTGCGGACCGCGGTCTCGGCGCTGGCGTGGTATGAGGTGGATCCGAACACCGTGGAACGGCAGGCGGCCATCGCCAAGGGGTTGCGCCTCGTCGCCCAGGTGCCGACCATCGTGGCGACCATCGGTCGGCTGCGCCGGGGCCTGGCTCCGGTGGCACCGCCAGCTGACGAGCCGAGCACGGCACGCGCCTTCTTGCGCACGCTGCACGATCGTGAGCCGAGCGAACTCGAAGTCGAGGCGATGAACAAGATCTTGGTGCTCCATGCCGATCACGAGTTCAATGCCTCGACCTTCGCGGCGCGGGTCGTGGCCGCGACACTGGCTGACATGCATGCCGCAGTCACGGCAGCGATCGCAGCACTCAAGGGGCCGCTGCATGGCGGGGCGAACGCTGCCGTCATGCAGATGCTGGAGGAAATCGGCACGCGCGATCGCGTCGAACCGTACATCACCGAAAAGCTCGCCCGTAAGGAGCGGGTGATGGGCTTCGGTCATCGCGTATACAAGGGAGAAGATCCGCGTGCCAAGTGGCTCCGCGACCTCTCGCGCCGACTCGGGGAAGCACGCGGCGATCTCCGCTGGTACGAGCTTTCGGTGGCGATCGCCGAGGTGATGCAGCGAGAAAAGGGACTCTTTCCGAATGTCGACTTCTACGCGGCCTCGGTCTATCACTATTTGGGGATCGAGAAGGAGCTCATGACACCAGTTTTCGCGGCGAGCCGCGTTGCGGGCTGGACGGCGCATGTCCTGGAGCAACAAGCCGACAATCGCTTGATCCGGCCGCGCGCCGAGTACGTCGGGCCGACGAACCGGCACTACGTGCCGCTGGAGCAGCGGGGCTGAGACGCGTCAGTTCCGAGGACGAAAGGCGGGTCAGGCGAGGCGATCCGGCTCTCGTGTATCCTTGACCCATGGAGCGCTGGAGGCGACCACCTGATCCGGAATTGACCGAGTTTCCTCAGGCCGATTGGTGGGGCCGCTACGGCGCACGCGCGACCGGCGACCTCTCGCTGGTCGATCTCGTGCGCCTGGGCAGCTTGGATGCCGCCACTGCCGCGTTCCTCTGGATCGCGCTCGAGCAGCGGGCGTCCGTCATCGTCGCAGCCCGCGAGCATGGGGCGGGGAAGACGACGCTGCTCACCGCGCTGGCTGACCTTCTTCCGGAGGGGACGACGTGCTACTACCTGCGCGGCTGGTACGAGCGGTTCGCTTTTGCCAGCGAGCTCGATCCTGAGAAAACCTATCTCCTCGTCAACGAGATCAGCGATCACTTGCCGATCTATCTGTGGGGGAAAGGGGTTCGACGTCTCTTCGCCCTCCTGGCTGGAGGCTGGCGGCTCGGGGCGACCGTGCACGCCCAGGGCGCTGACGAGGTACTCGCGTTGCTGGCCAGCTTCCCGCTCGAGGTACCGGTCGAGCACTTGGTCGCGCTCGACCTGGTGGTGACGCTCGGTATGGGGGTGACGAGCGAGGGGCTGCTGCGACGCGTGGTCCGTGTGGAGGCGATACGCGCGCCGGAAAACCGCTCAACGATCCAGTTGCTCGCGCTGCGCGAGACACTGCGCTCACCGCTCGCGGTGTATCCCTCTGTTTTCTTGGAGACCTTGCACGACCGCTTCGGTTTGCGGGTCGAGGTAGCCAGCCGCGAGCTCGCGCAACGGCAGCGGAGGATCGCGCGTTGGGTTGCGGAGGGACTCCGTGGGCGCGATGCCTTCCGGAACGCGCTCGCTGCAGAGCGCCGGCATTCGACAGAAGGAGTTGTCGGGTTGCCGGCTCGGAGTAGTATTGAGGAGTAGTATTGAGGAAGCACTCCACCACGACGAGGTCGACTAACTGGGAACGACGATCGAGGAGCCAACATGGAGAGACCACGAACGCTAGGCGAGCTGCGCGAGAGCGGCTACCGCGTCCTTCCCGTTCGGGAAGAAATGCGCAAGAACCTCATCGCCAAGATTCAGGCAGGTGAACCGATTTTCCCTGGAATCATCGGGTACGAGGAGACGGTCATCCCACAGGTGGAAAACGCCATTTTGGCTGGGCAGGACATCATCTTCCTCGGTGAGCGCGGCCAGGCCAAGACGCGCATGGCGCGTCTGCTCGTCAACCTTTTGGACGAGGAGATTCCGATCGTCGCGGGCAGCGAGGTGAACGATAACCCGTTCGACCCCATCTCGAAGTACGCGCGGGATCTCATCGCGGAGATGGGTGACGAGACGCCGATCGCTTGGATCCGGCGCGAGGAGCGCTACGCTGAGAAGCTGGCGACACCGGACACGACGATCGCCGATCTGATCGGTGAGATCGACCCGATCAAAGTAGCAGAGGGACGTTATCTCTCCGACGAGCTCACGATCCACTATGGCCTGATCCCGCGGACCAATCGCGGCATCTTCGTCATCAACGAGCTTCCCGACCTGGCGGAGCGGATCCAGGTGGGGTTGCTCAACATCATGGAAGAGCGTGACGTGCAGATCCGGGGCTATCGCGTGCGACTCCCGCTCGACGTCTTCGTCGTCGCCAGCGCCAATCCGGAGGACTACACGAATCGCGGGCGAATCATCACCCCCCTCAAGGATCGCTTCGGGGCGCAGATCCGGACCCATTACCCGCGGACTATCGAGCACGAAATCGCGATCATGGAGCAGGAGCGGATGCCGGTCGAGGTGCCCGGCATCACGGTGACGGTGCCGCAGTACATGCGCGAGATCGTCGCCGAGATCACGCACCTCGCCCGCCGGAGTCCGGATATCAGCCAGCGCTCCGGTGTCAGCGCGCGTATGTCGGTGGCCAATTACGAGACACTGATCAGCAATGCGGTCAAGCGGGCTCTGCGCTTGGGCGAGAAGCACGCGGTGCCGCGGATCAGCGACTTGCCGGCGCTCATCGCCTCCACGCTCGGGAAGCTGGAGTTCGAGACGCTGGGCGAAGTGCAGGAGGATCGGATCATCGAGAAGTTGATCAACGGGGCAGTCGTGGCGACCTTCAATCGCTACTTCTCGGTGCGAGACTTCGACGATCTCATTCTCGCCTTCGAGAACGGCTTGACCGTGGAGGCCTCCGATCTGCAGCCAGCGATGCGGTATGTTCATCAGGTCGCCCATATCGAGAGTCTGCGGCGCGCCACGCAGCGGCTCGGTGCAACGGGGGACCCTGCGCTGGTCGCGGCAGCAGTCGAGTTCGTGCTCGAGGGACTGCACCTGAACCGGCGCGTGAACAAGGAGCGAGCCACCGGAGGTGGTGCGGCCCGCTACCGAAGCTGACGACGAGAGCGCCAGGAGGTGCACCGTGGCCGGTACGCCGAATCGTTTCCGCTACAGTCGCTGGGACGGGACCCAGGAGATCGCTGCCTTCACGGCCGAGGAGTTACTCGAGGCGATGGCCGATGACCTCCTGGCCGAAGGGGACGTCAACCGAGCGCTGCAACGACTCTTCCGTTGGGGAATGGATCGGCCCGATGGGCGGATGCCTGGATTCCGCGAACTCCTGGAACGGATTCGTCAGCAGCGCCAGCAGCTACTCCAGCGTTACGATCTCGGCTCGGTTCTCGACGACCTCAACCAGCGCTTGGACGAGGTGATCCAAACGGAGCGAGCCGGGATCGAGCGCCGCGTCCAGGAAGGACGCGAGCGGCTCGCTCGTGCTCGAGAGCGTGCTGCACCGGTGTCCGAGGCAGGAGAGGAAGGTCAGACACAGTCGCACGAGGGGGAAACCGGGGACGATGCGCCGGCCGATCCGGCGCTGCAGCGCTTGTTGGAACGGATGGCTCAACAGAAGCTGGCCTTCCTGGATCAGCTGCCGGCCGATCCCGCGGGGCGTATCCGCGCGCTCAGCGACTACGAGTTCATGGACCCGGAAGCGCGTCGGAAGTTCCAGGAGCTTCTCGCCTCGCTGCAGCGGCAGGTACTCGAGCAGACATTCCAGGGACTGCAGCAGGCGATTCAGAACGTGACCCCTGAGGCGCTCCGCGAACTACGGCAGATGCTCCGGGATCTCAATGAGCTCTTGCGAGAGCACGCGCAGGGCGGTCAGCCCGATCTGGAGCGCTTCAAGCACCGCTGGGGACACTACTTCGGTCGCGATTTCAATAGTGTTGAGGAACTACTCGATCATCTGGCGCGCCAGATGGCAGCAGTCCAGAGCCTGATCGATTCCCTGCCGCCTGAGATGCGGCAGCAGCTCGAGCAAGCGCTCGAAGCAGCGCTGCGCGATCCCGAACTGCAGCAGGAACTCCGCCAGCTCGGCCGGCTGCTTGGGCAACTCATGCCTGAGAATCCCTATCGGCAGGCTCAGCCGTTCAGTGGGAGCGAGGAGCTCACGCTGAGCCAAGCGTTGCGGCTCATGGAGCAACTACGCGAGATGCAGGACATCGAGGAGCAGCTGGAGAGTGTCCGCGATTGGCGCGATCTCGGACGAGTCGACCTCGAGCGACTGCGCGAGCTGTACGGTGATGAGCTGACCGCGCAGCTCGATGCGCTCCGTCAGATCACGCGTCTTCTCGAGGAGGCAGGGTATATCCAGCGAACACGCCGGGGCTATGAGCTGACGCCCCGCGCCATCCGACGGATCGGGCAAAAGGCGCTGCGCGAGATCTTCCAGCATCTCAAGCGAAATCGCTTCGGCCAGCACCCGATCGAGCGGAGCGGTCGCGGCAGTGAGCCGCTGGAGGAGACTAAGGCGTACGAGTTCGGGGATCCGTTCCTCTTGCATCTGCCGCGGACGGTCATGAATGCGATCCAGCGGGAGGGGCCGGGGACACCGGTGCGGCTGCAGCCGGTGGACTTCGAGGTGTTCCGAACCGAAGCAGTGACCCGGGCCGCGACCGTACTCATGGTCGACATGAGCCGGTCGATGCTCTACAACGGCTGCTTTCTGGCGGCCAAGAAGGTGGCTCTGGCGTTGGACAGCCTGATCCGCACCCAGTTTCCCCGCGATGTGCTGTACATTATCGGCTTTTCCTACTTGGCCTCGGTCCTCGAGCCGGAGGAACTTCCGCACATCACCTGGGACGAGTACAACTACGGGACGAACATGCAGCATGGCTTCATGCTGGCTCGACAGCTTCTGGCTCGGCACCGTGGGGGGACGCGGCAGATCATCTTGATCACCGACGGGGAACCGACGGCCTACTTCGATGGCGAGCAGGTGCGGTTTTCCTATCCGCCAACTTATCAGACCTTCCAAGAGACGCTGAAGGAGGTCGCTCGCTGCACGCGAGAGGAAATCGTCATCAACACGTTCATGTTGGAGCGGAGTCCTTATCTGGCGAGTTTCGTGAACGAGATGACGCGCATCAACAAAGGTCGTGCCTTCTTTGCGACGCCGGATCATCTCGGCGAGTACATCGTGATGGACTATGTGGCGAACAAGCGTTTTCGGTTGCGGTGAGGAAGAAGCATGCTGCGGAGACTGACAGGACGAGGCTTTGCATCGCCTTCCGCGCCGGACGGCGAGGGAAGCGTGCCCCATGCGGAAGCTGTGGTCATCCAGGCACACGCGACGAGTGCGACCGGTGAGACACTGGTCTACCGGTACGAGGACATTTTGCGGGCTGTCGGCCGCTTCATCGACGAGGAGCAGCTCACCGACGTGGTGATCGTGCAGACGGAGACGGGTGTCCTGGTGCGGGGCATGCGGCGACCCCATGCCGGGACCCGTCTGGCTTCCACCTTCTGCGAGCGACTATTCAGCAAGGCAGAGATCGCAGCGATCCTGGAAGAAGGTCGCCGGCGACGGGGAACAGGCTCGAAGCTGTTCCAGTAGCCCTCAGGGCAGGATCGCTGTCCACTCCCACGTTCCAAACTTGGTCCGGACGAGTTCGCGGGCCTCTTCGATCTCTTCGGGAAGGAGCATGCCTTCCTCGAGGCCGTGTCGTTCAGCGAACGTGCGGATGAGGTGTTCCTGGATCACCTCCCGCGGCAGATCGGTCTGCTGCCGCAATGGGGCGACTCGCTTGGCTGCGCTCGGCACTCCTTTGTCGCTGAGTTTCTCGCGTCCGATGCGGATGACGCGCGGAACCTTTTCGGGATCGATATCGTAAGCCATGGTCGTGTGATGCAAGACGGCTCCATAGCGGCGGGCTTGCGCTGCACCGCCGATCTTGCCACGCGCTGAAGCGATGTCGTTGATCGGCTGGTACCAGGCATCGACGCCGAGCGCCCGCAACGCCTCGACGACCCACCGGTCGAGAAAGGCGTACGATTCCTGGAAAGATATCCCGGCGACCAGTTCCGGCGGCGCGTAGATCGAATAGGTGATCACTTTGCCGGGCTCGGTCAGCATGGCGCCGCCACCGGTGATGCGGCGGACGACCGTGATCCCGTATCGCTCGGCCTCGGCGAAATCGACCTCGTTGCGGAGCGACTGGAAGCGACCGATCACGACCGCGGGGGCAGTCCATTCCCAGAAGCGGAGCGTGGGAGGGCGCTCGCCAGTTCCGACTCGACGTGTCAGCACCTCGTCGAGTGCCATCTGCAGCGCTGGATCGAACGCTTCCCCAGCGATCAACTGCCAGCGGTACCGCTTCCAGCGTTCCAGCTCGGTCATTCGATCGCCCTCCGGGTCGCTCGTGCGACGGCTTCGGGAGAGAAGCCGAGTAGTTCCAGGCTGTCACCGAAGCGTTCGAGTGCACGCCGGATCCGCTGGGCCAGTTCCTCCTCGCTGGCATCGACCGGTGCGTCTTCCAGCGCCTGCGCGATCGCATCGAGCGCTTCGGGCGGCTCCAGGAAGAAATCGCCCGTCACCTGCACGTGGTGCAGTCGCCCACCGATCACCTCGCAGTCGACTTGCACGAGCTTGCCACCAGGTGTCTTGTACTCGCCGTGGCGCATCGGGCGCTCCTGGCTATTGATTCGGACCAGCGCTGCCCGACCTTCAAGTGTACGCGAGACACCCGGAACCGGGGCAGGAGCCGAGAGGTCGACACGACAGTCATGATTTCGAGTCGGAGCGTTGCCGAATCAGATCTTAACATGCTCTATCGCCTGTACGAAAATGGCTTCGGAGTTCCGGAGAAGAGAGCCGAAGGAGGAAAAGATGGTGCAGGCTGGTGTGATCGAGCGTGCTCTCGGTGCGGCGCGGTTGGATGCGGAGACCTACGAGAGTGTCGAGCGTGACGAGGCAGCGACTGGTACCGCGCTCGCCATCGTGGTCCTCTCAGCGATCGCGGGTGGGATCGGAAATCTACGGGATGCGGGCATCCTCGGACTCATCGGTGGGGTGATCTTTGGCGTGATCGGGTTCGTCCTGTACGCGGGGGTCGCTTATTTGATCAGGGGTAAGCTTTTCGCGACGAGCGAAACGCGCGTGACACTTGGCCAGCTCCTGCGCACGCTCGGCTTTGCCCAGGCGCCGGGTGTCCTCTAGGTCCTCGGCCTCCTACCCGGGGTGGGTGGCTTGATCCGTTTTGTCATCGGCATTTGGATCTTGGTCGCGAGCATCATCGCGATTCGTCAGGCGTGCGACTTCTCGACGGGCCGTGCGATCCTGACGGCGTTCGTTTCCTGGATCGTGTACTTCCTCTTCGTGGCGGTGCCAGCCGCGATTCTCGGCGCGCTCTTCGGTGCGCTGACCTGATGCGAGCGCCTCTGGAAGGTCGGCGCATCTGTCTTGGACTACCCGGGAAAAGCGCGTGGGCTGGACCGAGCGAACTGCTACGCCCGGTCCAGCCCATGCAGCGGGTCTCTCACCCGGTTCAGCGTGTCAGAGCGAGACTTCCGTAGGTTTCCGGTCGGCGATTCGCCAGCGACGGTAGCTGGGCTCGTACTGCGCGGAGATAGGCGAAGTCCAGCGTCGTGACAACCACACCGACACGATTGATCGCCTCGGCGATGACGGTTCCCCAGGGGTCGGCGACGAGGGAGTGGCCATAGCACTGTTGCCCTGGATCGTGTGGGCCGATCTGCGCTGGGGCCGCAACGTAGCACTGGTTCTCGATCGCTCGCGCGCGTAGCAGGGTGTGCCAGTGGTCCTTACCGGTGTAAAGCGTGAAAGCGGCAGGGACGAGGATCAGTTCGGCTCCGTCGAGTGCGAGCAGGCGATAGAGTTCGGGGAAGCGCAGGTCGTAGCAGATGGTTAGCCCGACTACGTGCCCAGCGACTTCGGCCGTTACCACCCGGTCACCGGGCAAGATGGTCGCCGACTCGTTGCTGGTCACGTTACCGGTGAGATCGACGTCGAAGAGATGGATCTTGCGGTAACTGGCGATGATCTCGCCGTCGGGCGCGAAAAGAACACTCGTGTTGTAGTACTTGCCGGGGATGGCCGAGCGCTCGAGGATCGAGCCGCCCAGCAGATAGATGCCGTAGCGACGGGCGAGCGCTGCGAACCGCTCGGTGGTCGGACCGGGAATCGGCTCGGCGTTCGCTTCGTGGAGTTCGCGGGCTCCGAGAAAGTTGACGTACTCGGGCAGAGCGACGAGTTCGGCCCCTTGCCTGGCCGCTTCTTCGATCAGCCGTTCAGCGACGGCGAGGTTCTCGCTCTTGTCCGAGCGGGAGTTCATCTGGACCAGACCGATCCGGAGAAGGTCGCTCATGGCGGTCTCCTCTCTGCTTCGTCGAGCGATCCACTCGCCGCATTGTACTGCGGAAACACGGTACCTGTGCAGTGCACAGGAGGACGGTCGCTGACTCGCTCACGGCACGGTCGTGTGCGAAAACGAGCATCGCTGCAAAAGTCGGGAATCGGGCGCGACGTTAGCCGCTGTTGGCAGGTGACATGAACAACTGATTGGCTTCGATCGCACCTTCTGGAGACTTGACAACTCTCTCTCTGCTACCTTGAGTGTGGCAAGTCGACCAGCTACGGAAAGGATCGCCTCATGCCACATGCTCGGCAGGCTTTGTTTCTTGCGCTCGTCGCCGTGCTGGTGACCGTCACTGGAGCGAAGGCGCTCGATGCCGATTCCCCCGAGTATGCCCTGCGCGATGCAGCCGGGAACAATTTTCGCTTGATTGCCCGCGTGCGGCACACCCCGTACAGCGACCACATTCTGGTCCAGTCGTTCGGTTTGCGGGTCAACGTCATGACAGTTGGCCATCGTGCGGTCTGTGAAGACGATCGCTGGACGCGCTCGGCGCCAGCCCCGTACAACGGGCGGTTCTGGGACAATGGGGCGCCGTTTCCGCTGTACGACTGGAATACGCCGCAGTGGACGTACGAAGCCTTCGGGCAGCGCATGTACTGGGGTGGACCGAACACGCCTGTCTGAATCGAGCACATGACGAGTGGTGAGGATATCTGTGGCAGTTTGGCAGGCCTCTTGCGGGCAGCAGGTATCGAGTCGTACCGGTTTCCGACGTTCTGGTACTGGCAGGCGATGACCCGATAGGAGGTGCGCCATGCATCGGGGCGGGTGGAGGCAGCGTGCGGCAGGGCGGTGGAGCGTCGCCGCGATGGCGATGCTTCTCGCCGTACCGCTCGTGCTCGGGTGCGGTCCAGCTGAGAGTCCTCGCGCGACCGGGTTGCCGGTCGAAACGCGAGCGAGCGGCATCCGCATTCGCTTGACCGACGTGCAGGCGCGGCTCATCGGCACCGTCTTGCGCCTGGAGCTGCGACGTGAAATGGCCACGCGGCCCAGCGAGACGTTCCTCCCGATCACCGCCGAGATGCTGGACGTGACCGGATTCGTCGGTGACGAGCGTCTCTGGGGAAGTCTGGTGAGCTATGCGGAACGGGACGGCTGGCTTCCGGTCGACTTGCTCGTGGGCTACCGGCCTGCCGAGCCTGGAGAGGCCACCGTGACGATCGAATGGCTTTTGGTGGCGCCGGAACCGGGTTTGAACGGTAGCCCGCGCCGGATCGAGGGTCCCTGGATCTTTGTCCTCCCGACGAGCGTCTTCGATCGAGCGGCTGTAGCGCCGACCGTGTTTGCGGTGGAGCGCGAGATAGCGACTGACCACCCTGACCTGCGGATTGTGCTGCACCGTCTTTTGTCCAGCCAAGCCGGCACCGGCATTGTCTACCGGCTCGAGACCGGAAAGCTGGGCCCTTCGAATGTCCTCGAAAATGGCCTACGGGTGCGCTTGTCCAACGGGGGACTGATGGAAGCCTCTGGTGAATGGCCACTGCCCGACGGGTCATGCGTGGCGGAGTTCCCGCCGCTGGGCGAGCAGCCACGGGCGTTCGCGGTCGAGTGGTACCCTTGGGTCGTCGCGCACCCCGAACCGGTTCGGATCGAATTGGACTTGAGCCCACTCTGGGCAGTGCCAGAGGGGGCGATCGTCCCGATCGGGACGGCGTTCGAGTTGGGCGGTGAGCCACTCACGGTGACGAGCGTGCAGCGCCGGGGCGATGAGATGGTGCTGGTCGTGCGGAACCAGCTCGACCCGGAAGCGCGCCGGCGACTTCTCGTCGGACCGGTCTGGGAGGGCATCGTTCTCCGAGCGGACACGGGCAAGGTCTATCGCAACATCGGTGGGAGTACAGGATTGGAGCGGGACGAGAGAGGCGGTGTCTTCGCCGGAGCTTCGACACTCGAGTTCGAGCTTCCACCGGTGGGCACGCAGCGCGTGTGGCTCGAAGTTCCGGTCACTGGACGGCTCGTCCGTGCTCCGGCGGTAACACTCGCCCTGGACGAGTGAAGAACGGTGAGCGAGAGGTGTGGTTGCGAGCGCCAGCATTCCCGGCAACGTGGAAGCGATCGTGATCCCGGTGTTCCCGGGTCGATCGCTTCCCCCGCTCGCTGGACAACGAGCGAGTCGTGCAGCCGATCAGGTTGGCGAGCGACACAGGCCACTGAACCTTCTCAGGTGGTCGGCAGGCTGGTGCTGCAGCCTTTACTGGAGTTCGGCCCTACCATCCCGAACGGCTTTTCACATAGCGCGTGGTAGCCACCGAGAGCTTCCACAGATGTTGCGTCTATCCTGGAAGCCAAAGTCGCACGTGTACCTTTCTCCCCTGCTTCTTCTGACCGTGCGGTGAAGAGAAACACGTTCCATTTCTTTCCCGCAGTACTCCCGATGGGGGCACTCGCTCACGTGCCAGTGATCGACGGAGCCGGGCCGTTGAGAGGGAGCAGGTAGCCATCTGAACGGATAGCATGCACGTTCCACGTGCGTTCGGGGCGACAGACCTGTACCATAGCCAGCTGTGCTACCGTGGGTCAGGTTCTGGGGAGTATGTCGTCACAGCGAGGGAGCGGGCATGGTTCGGGTCGGTGTCGATACCGGTGGGACCTTTACCGACTTCGTCGTCCTGGAGGACACTAGTTTTCGTCTCCACAAGGAACCGTCGACTCCGGACGACCCGGCGCGAGCGATCCTGCGTGGACTCGAGCGTCTCGGCGTCCTTTCTGCTTTGCGCGAACTCCTGCACGGTTCGACGGTAGCAACGAACGCGATCCTGGAACGGAAGGGAACCCGTACCGCGCTGGTGACGACAGCGGGACTCCGCGACGTGCTGGAGATCGGCCGACAGAACCGGCCACGGCTCTACGATCTGCGGCAGACGAAACCCCCGCCGTTGGTTCCGCGGGCGCTCCGTTTCGAAGTGCGCGAGCGCCTGGACGAGCGCGGTGGCGTGCTCGTGCCGCTGGTTGACGATGACCTGCACAGCGTGGTGGCAGAACTCCAGGTGGCAGGCGTGGAGTCGGTCGCGGTCTGTCTTCTCTTCAGCTTCGTCAATCCCGAGCATGAGAAGCAGGTTGCGGAGTTCCTGCGCGCACGAGGGTTCCTCGTTTCGGCATCTCACGAGATCTCGCCGGAATATCGCGAGTACGAGAGAACGTCGACGACGGTGCTGAATGCGTTCGTTGCCCCCGTAATGGGACGGTATCTCGAGCGGCTGGCGGCGAGTCTTCCCGCCGGCTGTGCGCTCGACATCATGCAATCGAATGGCGGACTGGTGAGCGCGGCGGTGGCTGGGCGAGAGGCGGTCCGCACCATTCTGTCCGGACCGGCGGCCGGAGCGATCGGGGCACGCGCCGTCGCTGCCCGGTCCGGGTTCTCGCGCGTCATCAGCTTCGACATGGGTGGAACCTCCACCGATGTCTGCCTGATCGATGGGACGCCCAGCGAAGGCAGCGAAGGCGAAATCGCTGGTCACCCCGTTCGGGTCCCGATGCTGGACATTCACACGGTCGGTGCCGGGGGTGGTTCGATCGCGTGGTTCGATACCGGTGGTGTGCTGCGGGTCGGACCGCAGTCGGCGGGAGCAGTACCGGGGCCAGCGGCGTACGGGCGGGGTGGGAGCGAACCAACGGTCACTGATGCGGCCGTCGTCCTCGGGTGGCTGCTTCCGGATGTCTTTCTGGGTGGGGAGATGCGGCTCGAGGTGGATCGAGCGCGGGATGCAATCGGTCGAGTGGCGCGCGTGCTGGGCGCGCGGCGCGAGGAGGCGGCCTGGGGAATCCTGGAGGTGGCGCAGGCGAAGATGGTGGGAGCGATCCGGGTGATCACGGTCGAGCGCGGGAAGGATCCGCGGGAATACGGGTTGGTGGGGTTCGGTGGAGCGGGGCCGATGGTGGCGTGCCTGCTCGCCTCCGCACTACATATCCCATATGTGCTCATCCCGCCGCATCCCGGCACGCTCTCCGCTCTCGGTCTGCTGACAGCTGACCGACTGCGCGACTACACGCGGAGTCTGATGCTGAAGGTGAGCGAGCCTGCTGCGACGTCGGCCGTCAGCCAGGCCTTCGCCGCACTGGAGGCCGAGGCACTGCGTGATGCTGCGGCCGACCGAACCACGCCCGACCAGCTGCTGTTCCACCGTGCCCTCGACATGCGGTATGCGAGGCAGTCGTACGAGCTGACGATTCCCTACCAGTCTTCGCTGGCCGAGACCGTGCGCGCCTTTCATGCCGCGCATCAGGATCGCTATGGCTATGCCATGCCCGGTGAACCGGTGATGGTCGTTTCGGCGCGCCTGCGGGCCAGCTCGCCGAGCCCAGCCGAACTTCCACCACCAGAACCCATTACCGAACTTTGGGAACCTATCGTGATCGATGAGCGGGTCGTCTTTTTCGGTACCGGCGATCGCGTCGCGCCGCATCGCGTGCCGCATTACCGGCGAGAAGAACTCGGCCCCGGAGCACTGCTCGTCGGTCCAGCACTGGTGACGCAATACGACAGCACGATCGTGATCCTACCTGGTTGGCGGGGATTTGTAGACGGCGGAGCTTCGATCGTCCTCCGCCAGCGGGGTGGTGGGGTGGACCTGCTCACTGGGAAGCACCACGACTCGGAGGCCTGACGATGAGCGGTGAAGCACGCGTCGATCCGATCTCGCTCGCTGTCTTCGCGGCCGCGGTCAGTGCCATCGCCGAGGAGATGGGAGCCGCGCTGCAGCGCTCGAGTTACTCGCCGAACATCAAGGAGCGGCTCGATTTTTCCTGCGCCATCTTCGATCCAGCTGGACAGATGCTCGCGCAGGCGGCCCACATACCGGCACACCTCGGCTCGATGCCTGACTCGGTCCGTGCGGTCATCCAGCACTGCGCTCCCTTCGCGCCCGGCGACGTCGTCGTCCTGAATGATCCCTATCTGGGAGGGAATCATCTCCCGGATATCACTATGGTCACCCCGGTCTTTCTCGACGACAGCGACAGCGCACTGCTCGGCTATGTGGCCAATCGTGCGCATCACGCCGATGTCGGCGGTATCAGTCCAGGATCGATGCCGATCGCGACCGAGCTGTACCAGGAGGGGATCATCATTCCGCCGATCAAGCTGTGGCAGCGTGGTCAGTTGAATGAGGCAGCGCTCGCCCTCATCTTGCGCAACGTGCGCACTCCGGAAGAGCGTCGTGGTGACTTGCTCGCCCAGTACGCCGCGAATCGTACCGGTGTCCGACGAGTGCGCGAGCTGGTCGCTCGTTATGGATTCGCGTCGTACCACGCGCTCTCGGCGGCACTCCTCGACTACGGAGAGCGCCTGGCCCGAGCTGCCATCTGCCAGATCCCTCCCGGTTCGTACTCTTTCACCGACTATTTGGACGACGACGGTGTGGGCGAAGAACCCGTCGCGATCACCGCGACGATCACCGTCGATGGCGAGGTGCTGGAGGTCGATTTCACCGGAACGTCCTCCGAGCGACCCGGGAGCATCAATACGGTCGAGACCGTCACCAAGTCAGCTGTGTATTATGTGTTGCGCTGCCTGATGCCGGAGGATGCGCCGATGAACCACGGCGTCTTCCGGGCGGTGCGGGTGATCGCACCGGTGGGTACGGTGGTCAACGGCCGACCGCAGCGGGCAGTCGCCGGAGGCAACGTGGAGACGTCACAACGCATCGTCGATGTCCTGTTCGGCGCACTGGCGACGGCGTTGCCCGATGTCATCCCCGCGGCGAGCCAGGGTACGATGAACAACCTCACCATCGGCGGTCGGGATCCGCGCACTGGTACACCATTCGCGTACTACGAGACGATGGGCGGGGGGATGGGAGCGCGTCCAGGACTGGATGGACTGTCCGGTGTTCACGTCCATATGAGCAACACCCGCAATACGCCGGTGGAGGTCCTGGAATACGCCTATCCCTTGCGTGTCGTGCGGTATAGCATGCGTGACGGTTCCGGGGGGCGTGGTGCTGCCCGGGGCGGAGATGGACTCGTCCGCGAACTCGAGTTCCTGACGAGCGCCGAGGTGACGTTGCTGACCGAGCGTCGGCGTTTTGCGCCCTGGGGATTACAGGGTGGCGAGCCGGGTGCGACCGGACGGAATCTGTTGATCACGCACCTCCCGGACGGTCGCGAGCAGGAAGTTCCTCTCCGAGGGAAGCAGCGCCTGACGGTCCGTCCGGGGGATCGTCTCCGCATCGAAACACCCGGGGGCGGTGGCTGGGGCACCCCGCACTGATCAGGTGCGCTCGCCGTCCGGGGAAGTCTCCCAGTTCGTCTCTCCCGTGTGACCTCACCACCGTCGTTCTCGCTCGGGCGGGATCGGTCGTGTCTGCTCGACCGTGGTTCTTCCTGTCTGCCTGTGCCCGAGCGGCGCTTCTCGCAACCTAGGAAATGCGCACATACCTCTCTCCCGACTGGACCGGCCGATTTAGGACCGGAGTCATCTCCCCACAGCGTGCTCCGCTCAGGTACACCGAGTAAGGGGGCGGTAAGCAGGCGCCGAGGGGCAGGGAGGGGCTGGCAACGAGAGGGGACGGCGAAAATGCTCAGTGGGGCACGCTACACCGGTGAGCCGGCACCGCAAAGGCCGCCTGCCTGCCCGTACTTCCGCTTGCTCGTCGATCCGGAGGCCCATGCGCTCTCGCTCGGCGAGCAGCGGGTGTGCGCAGCCGATCATCGTCCACTCACCGACCTCCCCTGGCAAGCATCGTATTGTCTCGGTTCGTTCGACCAGTGTCCACGCCTGCGCCTCGCGCGTGGTGAGCCGGACCCACAACCGGGTTCGTATCTGCTCGATCTCCTCGCCTCGCAGCGAGTCTGGACTCCAGCTGGGATAGGCAGTGTGGGGCCAACGGGGGGAACGGCTCCCGCAGCGGGCGCATCATTGGTGGGCTCCCGGACGGGACCGACTATGGCCCTGCGGCAGCGACTGATCGAACTCACCCGTCGACCCGTGGCGGTGGCCGTGCTGACCACCGCACTGCTCGGTGGCTTGTGGGCTGGCATCGCCCTGGCCAACTCGCTGGTGACGAACCGACCGGCGGTCGATGCTGGGCAGAGGACGGTCACCAGCGCTCCAGCTTTTACGCTCCGGACCGATCGGCCGGCGCCAACGCCGACTCCACTACCAGCTCCGGCTCAATTGCCCGGGCTGCCTGTGCTCTCGGCGAGCCGGGCCAGCACGCCGACGCCAACACCGGTTCCGCGTCCTTCGCCGATTGTCACCCCGACTCACGAGCCGATGCCGACGCCTTCTCCTGCAGTCGCATCGACTCCCTCACCGGCAGTTGTCGCCCCGAACGCACCAGTCGTTCCGCCGCGGACAAGCCCGCCATCGGTGACTCCAACCCCCGTTCCGCATCCGGAACCGACGCCGGAAGCGACGCCGACGGTGTGGCCCTGGCCGTCAGTCAGTCCGCCGGTCGCGGCTACTCCGGTGCTGACGGCGACGCCGTCGCCCAGCCCGTCGCCGACCCCCGATCCTTGGCGAGATTTACCGCCGATGGCCCGTATGGGGCAGCCGGTGCCGGTCGCGAGTATCGGTGGCGTCCTTGGAACGCTCACACCGTATGCCTTCGCTGGGAACAATCTGGCGGGAGCGGCACCGGCAGATTCCGATGCTGTCGCGCACCTTTCCCTTCCAGCGACTGCCGCTGTTCTCTACGGAACGCAAAGCGGTGCCTCGCAAGGCCGCATCTGGTTGAATCCGTCCAGTTCGGTGCAGCGACTCGTGCTGGTCGCCGAAGGGATGACCAATCCAGGATCGCTCGCGCCGGTCCTGCGCATCGGCATCAATGGCTTGACGGTCTGGGAAGGTGTGAGCCCCTTCCCGCGTGGCGAGTGGGGAACCTTCGCCTGGATGATCGATAAATCCCAGCTCCTCGCCGGTTCGCAATTGACGATCTCGCTTTCACTCGCCACTCCGGGAGACTACGGTACCGAACCGTGGGTGGCTCTCGCGACTGTCACCGTGTACGTCGACTCCTGAGGGAGCTACGGGCGTACGGTCAGCTCAACCAGCGAGCGAGCGCGGAGACGAATGGACCCAGCACGAGCGCGGGCAGGAACGAGGCCACGCGTACTCGCCCCAAGCCGAGCAAGTTGATGGCGATCCCGATCATCATGACGCCGCCGACGCCGGTCACCAGTAGGATGCGAGGGTCGTTGGCCGGATCAGGGAGCATTTGGGCCAGGGCACCAGCGGCGAGCGAGACGCCTCCCTGATACAGGAGGATCACAAGGATGGAGAACCCGACGCCGACCCCATAAGCACTGGCGAGTGCGACACTGGAGATCCCATCCAAAGTCGCCTTGATGACCAGCAGTGTCGCGTCACCGGTCAGGCCATTGTTGAGCGAGCCGATCAGCGTCATCGGTCCCACGCAGAAGAGCAGGCTCGCGGCAACGAATCCTTCGGTGAAAGAACCGCCACCACCCACACGTCGTTTGATCCAGTTTCCTAGCGTTTCGAGCCCCTCCTCGACGCGCCACCACTCGCCGAGCAGTCCACCCAGCACGAGCGTCACCAGTCCGAGTACGACACCATCGAAACGCCCGACCGTTGCCTTTCCGAGACTCCCTGCCATGGAGAGCGCGATGAAGACGGTCGTGAGGCCGACACCTTGGACAGCGATTCGTTGCATTCGTTCCGGCAAGCGACCGTGGAGAAGGAGACCGAAAGCGGTTCCGACTGCGACTGTCGTGGCGTTGATCCATGTGCCGCTGGTGCGTGACCAGAAATCCACGAACTCCATCACCGCCCCATTCTGTTGACCGTACTAACCCTCTTCTTTGCGCTTCAGTGATGTGCCACTCCCTGCCGTGCGATACCGGCAGGGTGAGTAGACGGGCTGCTCGCCTGGAGCCAGAGCCTACCGCACCGGACCGCCTCATGGTGGTGTCAGCTGCGACGGGCGAAAGGGAGGATGCGCAGCGATGACCGACGCACACGATGCGATCACTCGCTATCGAAAAAATCTCCAGGACGAGATCGACAGCGCCGCGTTGTATCGAGGCCTTGCTGAAGCTGAGCGATCGCCGGAACTCCGGGAGGTCTTTCTGCGACTGGCCGCCATGGAGGAGGAGCACGCCCGATTTGGGGAACAGCAACTCCGCGAACTCGGTGTGCCGGTTCCCCAGCTCCGCCCAGGCTGGCGCACGCGAGTACTCCTCGCGCTCGCACGGCATTTGGGAGCAGCGCTGGTCCTCCCGACGGTCACTGCACGGGAATGGGCTGACCAAGCTAAGTAAGATGCGCAACCCGAGGCTGCGGTGACTCCGCTGCCGGCGACCGAGCATCAGCATGCGCGCTTGCTCCAGTTGATCGGGCGCGAGCGGCCGAGCGGCCTCCTTGGGAGCTCGCTGGCCATCTTGGAAGGCCGTCACCGTGCTGTCGGCGGAAACGCGCTGCGCGCTGCTGTGCTCGGTGCGAACGACGGACTCGTGTCCAACTTGAGTCTCGTCATGGGGGTGGCCGGTGCTGACCTGGTTCCCAAGGCGATCCTGCTGACCGGAATCGCTGGTCTCTTGGCTGGCTCGCTTTCCATGGCGATGGGCGAGTGGCTTTCCGTGCAGAGTGCGCGGGAACTCTTCGAGCATCAGATCCGGATCGAGCGGGAGGAACTCATCGCGTTTCCGGAGGAAGAGCGCGAGGAACTCATACTCATTTACCGTGCGAAGGGAGTACCGGCTGACACGGCACGGGAACTCGCCGATCGCCTGATCCGCGAGGGTGCACCCGCACTCGAGACGCTCGTCCGGGAGGAACTGGCGATCGACCCCGAGGAGCTGGGCGGTTCGGCTTGGGAAGCCGCAATCGCGTCCTTCCTGCTCTTCTCGATCGGAGCCATCGTTCCCGTCCTGCCGTACATCACCTGGGGCGGGATACCGGCAGCAGTAGCGAGCGTCGTGCTGAGTGGACTAGCCCTGTTTCACCTCGGAGCTGGCATCACGGTCATCCCCGGTCGCAGCGCACTTCGCTCCGGGTTGCGGCAGGTGCTGATCGGGCTGGCAGATGCCGCGATCACCTTCGGCGTCGGGCGACTCTTCGGCGTCGCCCTCGCTGGGTGACCAGCACGCGCCCGGGCATAAGAGGCTGCCCGGGCGCACAGGGTGGGTCAAGCTGGCCGGATGTTTTGATTGAGGCGGAAGAGGTTGTTCGGATCGTACCGTCGCTTGAGTTGGCTCAAACGCTCGTAATTCGGGCCGTAGGCAGCACGCACGCGTTCGTTCCCCTCGTCACCGAGTTCGTTGACGTAGACGGTCTTCGGCAGAGCAGGCAAAGCGCTCCAGGCTCGTTCGATCCAGGTCCGGTTCGCATCGTCGTCGGCCGGGTCACGCCAGATCGCCAGGGCGGTCACAGCCCAGGGGCGGTTGCGATGCGCGAACGCCGTGGCTTTCATTGGAATGGCAGTGACTGCGCCACTGAGGCGAACGAACAGGACGAGACTCTGCGGCGACGGTGCCTCCGCGTAGGCAGTGGCCAGTGGTTCGATGACGAGCGGATCGAGCGTGTCGAGGAAGTTGCCGCGACCGTAGTAGCGGAGCCCCGGCGCCGCAACCTGGTCCAGCATGCGTTGCAGCGCGCTGTAAGGTACCCGTACGGTCTCCTCGAAGACAGGAGTTCCGAGCCCGCGGAACGGTGCGAAACTCTGCGCTGCCAGCTCGCTGGATGCCGTCGACACGAGCGTCAGTGCAGCGACCGGAATGCCTTCTGGTGTCGTCAGGAAGGCGAAGGTCGCCGAAAGACTCGGTGGGCTCGCTTCCAGAAGCTTCTCGGCTTCCGGGAAGACCTGTGCGGCAACTTCGACCGGGAGAGCCAACTGGTAGACGGAGACCTCCGGTCCGACCGGCTGCAGCCGGTAGGTGAAAGAAGTCGCAACACCAAAGTTCCCGCCGCCACCGCGGATCGCCCAGTAGAGATCGACGTCAGCGTCCGGTGCTGCACGCCGGAGCGCGCCATCAGCCGTGACGATGTCGGCACTGACGAGGTGATCGATCGTCAAGCCCACTTGCCGTGCCAACCACCCCATCCCGCCGCCGAGCGTGAGACCAGCGATACCGGTGTGTGAAATCTGCCCTCCGGTCACCGCGAGACCGTGCTGCTGTGTCGCCGCGTCCAGGTCCGCCCAGCGGAGTCCAGGGCTGGCCATCGCGAGGCGCCGAGCGGGATCGACACGGAGATGCCTCATCGGAGCGAGATCGAGCACGATTCCACCGTCGCACGTCGAGTGACCAGCGAAACTGTGACCGCCGCCCCGCACAGCCAGTACTATCTCGTGCTGCTGAGCGAACGCTATCACCTGCTGGACGTTCTCGATCGTCTGGGCGGAGACGATCAACGCAGGGTGACGATCGATCGTCCCGTTCCAGACGGCACGAGCCTCGTCGTAGCCGGCATCACCAGGAGTACGGACATTACCCTGGAGAGCCGTGCGGAACGCTTTGAGAGCACTGGGATCGAGTGTCCGTTCTTCACCGTGCCAGGTACGGAACATGTTTCGGTGGGACATACAGCACCTCCTGTGCGATGCAGCTGGTCTAGGCTACCGGTGCGACTCCGCACGCCCACGTTCGGGCGGCTCATCGGAGTGGACCACACCCTGCCCATCGAATCCTGGCCAGTGGCGATTCAGTGTGTGTTCATTCGCGGAGCGGAACGTGCAGGCGAGGCCGTTCCTCGTACGTCTCCATGTCGATCGTCTGGACGACGTACGTCGCCTCCGGGGACGTCGATGCTGCACTAACGTTGCCGTCACGATCCATCGCGACGATGTTCATGACGGTATCGGCCTCGGCATAGGGATCGTCCAGGGCGCGGAGATCCAGCATCGCCTGGCGGAGTGCATCCTCGAGGGTGAAACCGAACCGCGGGTACATGACGACGCTGTGCGCGGTCGCACAGCGGATCGCCATCTCTCCACGTCCGGTACAGGCTGCTGCTCCGTACCGGTTGTCCGCGTAGTTACCGGCACCGATGATCGGTGAGTCGCCCAGACGCCCCGGCCACTTGAAACCCCATCCGCTCGTCGAGACCGCACACGCGATGTTGCCAGCGAGGTCGCGCACGATCACGTTGGTCGTACCGAAGAGCTCGCGGTGAAGTAATTCGCGCCATTGCTGGACGACCGACATGTAGAGCTGGTACCGGTCTTCGTAGACATTGTGCTCCGTCCTCCGCTCCCCATGGATCACGGCCCGCCAAATCGCCTCAGCCTCCGGTGTGAGGAGATTCGCGGGCTGGAACCCATGGGTGCGCGCGAAGAGTTCGGCGCCCTCACCGACAAGCATGACATGCGGCGTACACTCCATGATCCGGCGGGCGACTTCGATCGGGTGCGGGTAATGCTTGAGTGCGCCGACTGCGCCAGCAGCGAGCGTCCGACCGTCCATGACGCTGGCATCGAGTTCGACTTCGCCGAGGATATTCGGGATGCCACCAGTTCCGACTCCCTGGTCGCGAAGGTCGTCCTCGACGGCTTTCACCGCAGCGATCGCTGCCTTGAGGGCACTGCCGCCGCCCCGCAAAATCTCGATAGCTCGCGGGAACCCGATCGCAGCGTTGCGGCTGCCGACGACGACACCGCGGATCTCCTTCGGCATCTTACCCCCTCAGCGTTCCGTTCCGGTTGCCCCGTGGGCTGCGCGCTCGAACTCGTCACGCCACCAGCGGAGATACAGCACGCCATCATCAGCGCTGCTCACGACGTCGACCGGGATGTCGAGATCGTGCGGTGGAAGGCCGTACCGGACGCGGACGTGGAGGAGCCTGCCGCCGGGAATCTCGGCACAGAGGTCGTGCAGGTGTGCGACTCGTTCTCCCTCAGCCGTGATGACCGTGGGGCCGCGGTGAAGGACGGCATGAACCTGATCGATCGTCCGGACAATCTCACCGAGCTCGATCACCTCGGGAGATGGCGGCGGTGGCTCATAGAGGGAGGCTGGTGGCAGCCAACTGGGAATGAAGAAGGGGCTCGCACGTTCTCCGGTCGGCTGCCAGGCTGCTTGGCCCGTGTAGAGTTCGCGGTGAAACTCCGGAAGCTGATCGAGTTCGCGGCTTGTGTAGCGAAGGATCAGGCGCGTGCCGGTTTCCTCCCGTGCGATCGCATGGAGCGGTACGACGAGACTATGCCGGAGAATCAGCCCGCGCCGGATAACCAGCGCGTTGACCCACAGTCGCTGCGGATCGATGAGAAGCCACTCGACTGTGCCAGCTTCCTGTCCGTCACGAGTCCAGAGCCGATCACCGAAGCAGACGCGCATGCTCTCCCTCCCCGCTCCGCCGATGTGCTGCCCATTCTAGCGGGGATCACGCTGGCGGAGAAGGGGGACGCACGCGGAGAGCGCCCGCGAGCATCGCTGAGGCGAGACAGCGCGCGTGCATCTGAGGAGTCCAGCGAGTCACCGGATCGCGTGTTCGCGGAGAAGATCCCTTGAGAAGACCGGTCCGGGCGAGGCGGCCGTCACGGGGATGCCGTCAGCGTCTCCTTTTTGGGCATGACTCGAGAGGAGCGGAGGCCGCTGGAGGGCATGGTGAGCCGGATGCATGCCGGACGAGGCTCCGCGAGTTTGTGGCGTGCTGATCGCTGCGGGACAGGCGTAGAAAGTGTACGATTGGAGCGCAGCACGTCAGGTCAAGCGAGCAGGTGACAGGTGAAAACCCATGCAGCGGTTGCGACGGTTCGCTCCGTGGTTGTACGAGGGTGGCGTGGCCGCCTTGGCGATCATCGCCGTCTGGCTGCTGACGCTTCCATCGACGCCGGCAGTGGAAAGGGCGAGCCAGGCGATCTGGGTGGTCTTCGTCGCTGATTACGCCTGGCGTCTCGCTCGAGCGCGCGATCGGCGACGTTTCGTGCGGGAGCAGGTGATCGAGCTGGTCGCGATCCTGCCGTGGGACTGGTTCCGGATCGCGCGCGTTCTGCGGTTGATGCGGCTGCTCCGGGCGGGCATCTGGTTCTGGCGCGCGACCCGGGAGCTGCGCGCCATTGCCCGCCAGAACGGGCTCGGCTACGTCCTCGTGACGGCGAGCGCGTTGGTGGTGCTGGGTGGCCTCGTCCTGCGTCTGGTCGAGCCTGGTATCCAGAGTTATGGAGAGGCGCTTTGGTGGGCGATCGTGACGGTCACGACGGTCGGCTACGGGGACATCGCACCCCGCACGCCGGCTGGTCGAGTGGTCGCCGTCGTGCTGATGCTGGTCGGGATCGGTGTGATCGGGATGTTGACGAGCAGTCTCGCCAGTTACTTTCTCGGGGCGCACTAGCGAGCTGGACATCCCACGATCGAGCATATCCGCGAGTGGCTAGCTGACTGGGAGAAGATGAGTCGAACCGAGCGTCGCCAGCTCGCTGCGTTGCTGTGGATTTTGGCTGACGAGAACGACCTGCCGCCCGAGCTCGCACGGTCAGCGGAAATCGTGCGAGAGGGTGCGGACGCGAGTCGGTTGTCCACTGAGCGGCCGGCCGAGCGGGCGCACTTCCTCAGCGACCAGGCTCGCTAATGCTCCCTCGCGTTCGACGCGCCCGTCGATCACCAGCACCGGTTGCCGACGAAGCAGTGCGCGGTGCTGTTCGCGCACGGGGGGTGGGACGATCACGTTGACGAGCCCTGTCTCGTCCTCGAGCGTGAGGAAGAGAACGCCGCGTGCGGTCGGTGGTGCTTGCCGGCAGACGACCAGGCCGGCGACTCGTGCGGTCGCTCCTGGTGGCAGCGTGCGGAGTCGTGCGGCTGGGGTGACGCGGAGAATTCGCCGTTGGGCACGATAGAGCTCCATGAGATGCCGGTCGAGGCAGAAGCCGAGAATGGCGTAGTCGAGGAAGGTCTGCTCGACTGTGTCGAGTTCGGGCAGCCTGACCGCAGGTTCCGAAACGTCGAGGAGGCGAGGACGCTCCGGGCGCTCGGTCGCGACGGCGAGCAGATCCCACAAGAGTTCGCGCCGGCTGCGATCAGGTGCCAGCCGATCGAACGCGCCGACGAGGACGAGTGCCTCGACTTGCTCCGGGGTGAGTTGCGCCCGGCGGACGACGTCCGCGTTATACCGGAAGGGTTCCTCGCTCCTCGCGGCGACGATCCGCTCGGCGGCAGCTCGACCGACTCCGCGCACCGCGGTGAGCCCGAGGCGCACCGGACCGTGGACGGGATCACCGGTGAGGGTCGAGCGTGCCGCGCTGGCGAGCACGTCCGGTGGGAGCACGTGGATACCGCGTCGCAGCGCGTCCCAGATCAGGACTTCCGGTGCATAGAAACCCATCGGCTGGTTATTCAAGAGTGCACAGAGCAGTGCAGCCGGGTAGTGAGCCCGCAGCCAGAGTGTCTCGTAGGCCGTGCGGGCGAGTGCAGCGGCATGGCTCTTGCAAAAGCCGTATTCGGCAAAGGCGGCGATCTGCTCGAAGATCCGCTCGGCCACTGGCCGCGCTACCCCGTTCCGCTCGGCACCGGCCAGGAAATCGCCGCGCAGCGCCTCCATCGCGGCGCGCGAGCGCTTGCTCCCCATCGCCCGGCGGAAGGCATCGGCCTGCCCAGCCGTCATCCCGGCGATCGCCATGGCGACCTCGAGGACCTGTTCCTGGTAGAGAATGACGCCGAGCGTCTCGCGCAGGATCGGCTCCAGCTTGGGGTGGAGATAGCGGACCGGCTCCAGCCCGCGTCTTCGCCGGATGTAGGGATGGACCATCCCGCCCTGGATCGGGCCTGGCCGGATGATGGCGACCTGGGCGATCAGGTCTTCGAACCGTTCGGGATGCGTTCGCGGCAAACTCTGTTGCTGAGCGCGACTTTCGACCTGATAGGTACCGATCGTATCGGCAGTCTGAAGCAGACGATAAACGGCCGGATCATCGAGCGGTAACTGCTCGAGATCAATGCGGAGCCCGCTCGCCTGTTCGATGAGCTCGATCGCCTGATGAACGACCGAAATCGCCCGGACGCAAAGCACGTCGGTCTTGATGAGCCCAGCCTCCTCGATGTCCCGCTTGTCCCAGCCGAGCACGACACGACCAGGCATGCGCGATGGCTCGACGGTGGTGAACTCGACGACTGGACGGCCGGCGATCACCATCCCCCCGACGTGGACCGAGAGGTGACGAGGGATGTCCTCCAGTTGCGGCACCAGGCGAACCAGCCAGGCAAGCCGGCGACGGAGGTCGGGCGAGAGGCGGGGCGCCAGCGCGCGGGCGAGTACCGGAAGCGGCTCGCCGAGTCGCCCCTGGCTGTTAGCCAACTCATCGATGATCTCGGGCGGCAAGCCGAGCACCCGACCGAGGTCACGGATCGCGCTCCGCGCCTGGAACGTGACGTAATTACAAACCATCGCGGCATGCTCGACCCCGTAGGTGGCGTAGACGTAGGCGATCGCTCGCTCGCGATCTTCGAGGCCGAAATCGATATCGATATCCGGCATCGATGGGCGTTCCTCATTGAGGAAGCGCTCGAAGAGCAAGCGATGGGCCAGTGGATCGACTTGTGTGATGCCGAGGCAATAGGCGACGAGCGAATCGGCTGCCGAGCCGCGACCTCGGCCGCGGAAGCGATTGGCGAGATCAGCGCAGATGAGAAAGAACTCGGCGACACCGAGCCGCTCGATGACGCCGAGCTCGTGCTCGAGCTGGCGCACGACCGGCTCGCTGAGCTGGCCGTAGCGGCGCTGTGCTCCCTCGTACGCCTGGCGTCGTAAGACCTGCATCGGTGTCTCGCCGGGTGGCACGAGGTGAGGCAGGGGTGGAAAACGAACCTGCCGGAAATCGAGCGAGACCTGGCAGCGCTCGGCGATCCGCCGCGTGTTGGCCACAGCGTCGGGGAACGAGCGGAACCGGTGTGCCATCGATGCTGGAGCGACGAGCCGGTACGCTGCCGATGTCTTGCGCGCGGGATGTGGCGTCTCGATCGTGATCCCTTCCCGGATGCAGACGAGGACGTCTTGGAGCCACCAGCCGGCTGCGTCCAGGTAGTGCACGTTTCCGGTCGCGACCAGCGGTAAACCCGCAGTGCGAGCGAGCGCAGCCAGTTCGGTGCAGCGCTCGCGATCGCCGCGCTCCCCGTGGTCCTGGAGTTCGACGAAGCAACGCTCCGGGCCGAAGACGCGAGCGAGCCAGTGGGCGCGAGCGAGCGCGTCCGCCCGATTCCCCTCTGTCAGGGCGCGTAAGAGTGGGCCCTGACGGCAACCGGTCAGAACGATGAGGCCATCGTGATGGTCGACGAGCCAGCGCCAGGGGAGCGCGACCGCTCGCCGCGCGGGCGAGCCCGCGAGCGCGGTGTCCTCGCTTCCCGGCCCCTCGGGCGTCGGCCAACCGAGTCGCGCCGCCGAGAGGAGGCGCGCCAGCGTCGCATACCCGCGTTCGTCCTCCGCCAGGAGCGTGAGATGACTCCCGTCCTCCATCGTCACTTCAGCGCCGATCACCGGGTGGAGACCAGCGCGCTCGGCTGCGCGGGCGAAGCGGACGACGCCGTGCAGCGCATCGTGGTCCGTGAGCGCCAGGTGCTCGTAGCCGAGCGCGGCTGCCTGCTGGACCAGCTGTTCGGGATGACAGGGTGCGTCGAGGAGCGAGAAGCAGGAGTGAGCATGGAGTTCGGCGTACGGTGCGCCCATCCTGCGCCCTCACCTCAATCGAGTCGTCCGACGAGTCGCCAGGTCGGACGTTCGGACGCGCCATCGCGTGCGAGGTGGTCGCGGGCGAGCAGCAGCCGCTGGCCATCGGCCAGCTCGACCCACACCGTCCGACGATGGCGTTCCACCGGCCACCAGAGATCGAGCCGCTCGTAGAGGCCACCCCGCACGATAGGTATCCAGCGCTCACCGAGCCAGAGCCACCAGCCGCTCGGGCGACGCGCCAGTCGCACCGGCTCGCCGTGGAATGGATGCGCGGCGAGGCGGGGCATACCCTGGACACGCCAACGGAGTTCCGGAAGCGGAGCCACGGGCACATGCTCGAGGATGCGAACGACTCGCCCACGAGCGAACCGCTGCGCGGCCTGCCAGAGACGCTCGCGTTCGGCGGTTCGTGCTGGTGTCTCGTCGAAGAGTGCTGGCTGGCTCGCGTGCACGGGCGCATGTTCCTCGACCGTGAGACGGAGCAGCACGATCGGATGAACGACGGTCATACCGGCGAGCAGCGACCAGGCGACGGCAAACAGCTCAGGCGTTGTCCGGAGCGGCTGGGGTAGACGACGGAAGCGTGCGACCGTCCGATCGGCTTCCTCGACCAGTTCGAGCTGGATACTGCGAGCAGCGTGAGCGAGCGCAGCGAGCCCATCAGCGATCTCTCGGCAGAGCGAACGGAGTACCGGCTCCAGAGCATCGTGTGTTGCGATCGGCGGCTCGAGCGCTCGCTCAGCGCGAAGCGGAACGAGCGGCGTCCAGCCGCGGAACGGAGTCGGATCGTCTCCATGGGCCAGGCGATGGGCGAGCACGATGTCGGCTCCAAAACGCCGACGGAGGCTCTGGAGTGGGAGATCAGCGAACTGGCCGATGGTCACGATGCCGAGCGCGCGGAGCCGATCCTGGACGCGAGACGGCAACGGAAGCCACTCGAGCGGCAACGGGCGGAGGAAGGCTCGTGTCTCCTGTTCCGGGACCACGATCACCTCGTCCGGGGCCGCGAGCCGGGCAGCCAGCCGAGCGACCCAGGGAGTCGCGGCGATCCCGATCCGGCCAGTTCCGGCAGCATGCGCGACCGTGGCGAGGACCGCTCGTCCGTACCGCTCCTCGTCACCGTGCTGGAGCCGGATACCACTCGCATCGAACCAGACTCCCCGCTCTTCCTCGTCTTTCTGGATCGCCGGCGTGAGCGGAGCGAGGAGTTCATCGAGCGGTCGGTGCGGCCAGCGATCGATCGCCAGATAGCCAACGGACACGGATCTCCTCCTCCAACTGTGACCAGAGCGACGGATCACTCTGGAGGCGCACAGCTGCCCGCTCACGAGTTCGCCCGAGGACGGTTTCAGCGAAAACCAGGCCGAGCGAATGCAAGCGGATGACGCCGAGCGCCAGGCCGAGATCGATCCGCTCGAGAGCCACACGCACTCCTTCGCGTAGGCACAACTCGATCGGTACCGGTGGATCGCGCGGTGGCCACAGCGGGCCACGTTCGATACGGACATGGACGCGCAAGCCCTCGGGTAACGCTTGCGCGGCGAGCGGCCCAGGTCGGACGAGCTGCGTGAGCGGCTCGAGCTGGAGTCGTACCTGCGCAGTGGCGAGCGCGGGTGTGTCCACTCGATCGCGGACGACGACGAACGCCGTCGGCAGACCGCGCAGGAGCGGACGGAGCTGGCGGAGACCGCGGTCGAGTGCCGACCGCAGCGCGAGATGCGGTGGGAGATCGAGCACGACGAGGTCGAGCGCTCCGGACAGCACGAGAAGACGAGCCAGTTCGAGGGCCTCGGTGACGGATTGCGGGAGCGCGACGAGGAGATCGAGGACAGCAACACCCCAGTGGTGCAGGCGATCGAAGTCGAGGCTGTGTGCCGCATCGAGGTAGGCGACCCAGCCACCAGCACGCTGGACGGACCGAACGAACCAGCCCGCGAGCGTCCGCTTGCCGGAGTAGGTTGGGCCAGCCAGCTCGATCAAACGGCCGCGAGGAAGCCCACCGCTGAGTGCGAGATCGAGACCGAGGAGATCGGTCGAGAGGAACCGCGGGCTCGTGGTCGAGCTGGGCAGCATCGCCGATCGAACCGGGGCAGCGCTGAACGCCAGGCATGCCGGATCGAGCAACACGTGCGAGCCGAAGCGCTCGGCGATGAGCTGGCGAAGCCAGGCGATCCGCTCGCGCCGGGGATCGTCCGCGCCGCCCGCGTGCGCAACCTCCGGAACGGAGCTTGCCTCGCTTCGGCGGGTGCTCACTCCTTGGCCAGCATTTCGCGATACCGGCACGTGTCCCCCTTTCCGTGCCGAAAGTCGCACATGCGTTCGTATGCATCATAGTCGAACGCCTGTTCGCAGTCAAGAGTTGTCTCGTTGGCACAAGGAGAAGAAACCGGTCGCGTTTGCTTTGGGCTTCGTCAGGGGACTGCTGGTCAGCACGCGGTCGCTCGATGGGCTGGCTTCTCTCCGGCACGTCGCAGCGCGTGATCAGGCGGGAAGCGGTGGGTCAGTACGCGCGTCCGCTTCATGAAGTCGCAACACCGCGAGCTCGTCTCGCGCCGATCATGAGCGAGACAACCATGGTTCATGCTGCGGTCGACACCAACGCCTGACAATAGTCTCGTGCCGATCATCATGATGGCAACAGCCCAGTGTCGCTCTTCTGACGTATCCTGGCACCTTGACGCCGGTATCGGTCGATCGTCGGGAGACGAGCGTGAGCGAGACTCCGCCGGTGCGCAGCAGTCTGTCTGAAAGAGACCGCGAGCAGGGTAGCCATCTCGCTGACGTCGCGCTCGTGGCGCTCGAACGCGGCTGCCTCGCCTTCGGGGGGCCAGCTGCCCATATCGCGATGTTGCGCGAAGAGGTCCTCGTTCGGCGGAACTGGCTCAGCGAGCAGGAGTTCCTCGACCTTCTCGGAATCACCAACCTCATCCCGGGTCCGAACTCGACCGAGATGGTCATCCTTTGCAGCTATCGACGAGCCGGTTGGCCGGGTCTCCTCGTCGGTGAGATACTCTTCATCTTCCCGGCCGCCGCGCTCGTTCTCGCCTGACTCTACGTCCGTTGGGTGACTGTACCGGCAGCGATCTGGCTCCTCGAGGGAGTGAAGCCGGTTCTCCTCGCCTTCATCGACGAGGCGATCTGGAGCTTGGGAAATTCGCCGTCCGGCGAACGAGCCGGATCGTGCTGGCTCTGCTGGTTTTCCTCCTCTATCTCGTATCTCGCTGGCGTCCACGAACTCCTGCTGCTCGCGCGTGCGACACTCGCCATGCTGGTATTCCATATTGGGCGACGTCGCGCCGAGTCGTTCGCTCTCGCGCCTGTGGGAGCCCTCGCGACCAATGCGTTTCCGGTCATCGGTGCGAGCGCACCGGTCAGTCTGCTCGAACTGTTCCTCACCTTCCTCAAGATCGGCTCGGTCCTCTACGGGAGTGGGTACGAGCTCCTGGCCTTCTTGCGGCGCGACTTCGTCGAACGACTCGGCTGGTTGACCGACCAGCAACTCCCGGACACGATCGCGGTCGGGCAGGTGACGCCGGAACCAGTCTTCACGACGGCGACCTTCATCGGGTATCTGGTGGCGGGCCTACCGGGAGCATTGCTCGCCACGCTCGCGATCTTTCTGCCAGCTTTCGCCTTCGTCGCAGTGGTCCGGCCAGTGGCACCGCGGTTGGGCCGCTCTTCTCGGCTCGCATCGCTCCTCGACGGTCTGAACATGGCGGCAGTCGCGCTCGTGGCCGGTGTGCTGTGGGAACTCGGACGCACAGCGATCGGCGATCCGCTGAGCGGGTTCCTAGCGCTCGGAGCGCTCGTCGCGCTCCTCCGCTTCGAGGTGAATTCGGCCTGGCTCATCGTCGTCGGTGGGGCGATCAAGGTCGCGACCTGTCTCGTCTGACGGCGCACCCAGCGGTCAGCACCCATCACCCTTTCCATCGCCCGCCGAGCAGACCCCAGCCAGCACGCCACACCCGCCGGTCACTCATGACAGAAAACCGATCACTGCAAAAGGGTAGGGGAGCAATGAGCAGCGTCTCTCCTCCGGGCGGACAGGGTGCTCAGTGTCGCGGTGAGCGGGCTGCTCGCTGCTCCAGCGTTCCAGCCGCGAGGCAACAGCACGAGCCGATAACTAGGGCGCACTCGCTGAACGTGCGCGCACATGTCACCGCGCGACGACAGCTTCGAAGCCGTGGACCTCACGGTCAGGCACGAGCCGAAAGTCGCCGACCGGTCGTCACACTGCTGGACCACGCAGCTGGCACCGCCTGCACCGGCGTGCAGAGACCAATGCCATGTCCGGATCGCTGCGTGTCCAGCTCCATGGTCACCTCGTGAGGCGGGCTGTCCCAGTATCAGCGCATAAGGACACTTATACGCATAGCAGACGGGCAGCATTGCCTCTCGCAGAACCGGCGCGCCCTGGCCCGTCCGACGACGTCCCCCGCTGTGCGAGAAACCCGTGACACGACTCGGCTTCGGTTCCGGCTCCTGGATCGTTGCTCCTCGCTCGAGTCGTCAACTCGCTGCCGCTCCATCGGTGCCACCAGCCACCGGCGCCTCCGTGTCGGCTGAACGCGTGCGCCCCAAGCGTTCCAGCAGTGCTGCCAGCCCGATCCGCTCATCTCCCGCGAATGCCGCGACACGCGCCCGATTGCACCGTACCTCGACGCGCTCCCCGATCGCCAACTCGACGGAAGGCGGTTGGCTGGTCTCGACCGTGATGCCACAACGCAGCAGGACTCGGTAGATCGTCTCCGCACCGACGAAGCGTCGGTCGACGACGACCCCGAGCCCCTCCGGATGGCGTTCGAGCACGACGTCGCGTGGCCGCAGGAGCAACTCGACCTGCTCGGTCGGATCCTCCGCCCCTTCGAGTGCGAACGACCCGATGTCGCTGCGCCCGAGCCGCCCGAGCACTCTCGCTGGGACGAAGCTGGCTTGGCCGAGCAAACGAGCCACCTCACGCGTCCGTGGCTCGTGGTACACCCGTTCTGGGGTATCCACTTGCACCACGGTCCCTTCCAGCATCACTGCCACGCGGTCGGCCAAGGCGAGCGCTTCATCGCGGTCATGGGTCACCAGGATTACGGTCACGCCGACATCGCGCAGCAGCCGTCGCAGTTCCTCGCGCATGCGCAGGCGCAGTTCGGCGTCCAAGTTCGCGAACGGTTCGTCCAGGAGGAGTACTGCTGGGTGTGGAGCCAGTGCCCGGGCGATCGCGACCCGCTGCTGCTGTCCCCCCGAGAGCTGATGCGGATAGCGTGTTCGAAAAGCCTCCAACCCGGTCAGGGCCAGAAGTTCCTGGACGCGCCGGGCACGCTCCTGCCGCGCGAACCCGCGGAGCCCGAATGCGATATTCTCTTCGACCGTCAGATGAGGAAACAACGCGTAATCTTGGAAAACGAGCCCGACCCCCCGTTCTTCCGGTGGAACGAAACGGCCGCCCCCGGCTACCACTCGCCCGCCGATCTCGATCGCCCCCGTGTCCGGCCGCTCTAGACCGGCAATGAGGCGCAGGGTCGTCGTTTTACCGCATCCGCTCGGCCCTAGGATGGCGAGCAGTTCTCCGGCGCGCACGTCCAGCCAGAGATCCCGCACAGCGGGAACGGCTGTCCCTCGGTACCACTTCCAGACCCCCGCCAAGCGGACCGCGCACGTTTCGCTCACTCGTTGCTCCTCTCCGCCCCGCGCTCTTGCCACCAGCTGAAGAGTGCCATCGGTACCACACCGATGCCGAGCAGCAGGAGTGTCGGCAGTGCCGCGTGCGACCAAAAGGCATCGGCGGTCGCGTTCCAGACTGCCGTCGCCAAGGTCGTAAAACCGATCGGACTCAACAGCAACGTCACCGGGAGTTCCTTGATGGTCGTCAGGAAAACCAACGCGAAGGCACTCCCGATACCCGGGAGAGTCAGCGGGAACTGCACCGTCAGCCACGCTCGCCAGGGACGAAGGCCCAGTGTCCGCGCTGCTTCCTCGAGCCGCGGATTCTGTTGTGCCAGCGTAGCGCGCAGTATCCCCGTTGCTTCCGGCAGGAAGCGCAACGCGTATCCGACGATCAAGAGCGGGAGCGTCTGATAGAGCCACGGGAGAAAGCGGACGCTAAACGACACCAACGCCAACGCCAGCACGATGCCCGGGAGGCCATAGGCGATCCAGAGAGGCAAATCGACCAGCGAGACGTATCGTCCGTTCCCGCGCACCACCGTCCAGGCGACAGGAAGCGCGAGTGCGACGGTCACGAGTCCGGCTGCGCTACCGACCAGCAAGGAGTTCGCGAGTGGTTCCCCGATCCCGGGCAGCTGTTCCCCCAACGACCGCGCGCGAAGGAACCAGAACGCCGCCATGCCAGCGGGCAAGCCGATGGCAAAACTGCCCCAAAGCAGTACCAGGCTCAGTCCCAGCCAACTCCTCCAGCCTGGGCTATGCAAGACTGGTGGACGGCGAGTCCCCACGGTGCGATAGAAAGCAGCGCGACGCTGCCAGTGCCGTTCGGCGATCAAGAGGATCGCTGAGAGGACGACCAGGAGCACCGCCAGTGCCGCCGCAGCCGAGCGGTCGAACGAGAGACGGTACTGGTTATAGATGCTGTAGGTCAGGGTCGGGTAACGGAGAATCGCGATCGCGCCGAAGTCGCTGAGCACATAGAGCGTCGTGAGCAGCATGCCGGAGAGCAAGGCTGGCCCCAGCAACGGAACGGTGACGCGCCAAAACGTTACCCAGTGTCCCGCGTGCAGTGTGCGCGCGACTTCCTCGAAGGCCTGATCCAGTCCGCGCAACGCCGCGCGCAGTGCCAGGAACGTGTAGGGATAGGTCACCAGGGTCAAGGTGAGCCACGCCCCGAAGAACCCGTACACTTCCGGTAGCCGAGTGAGTCCGATGCTCCGCTCGAGCAGCGAAGCGAGCGTTCCTCGCGGACCCAGCGCAGCCACGACCGCATAGGCCATGACATAGCTCGGCACGGCGAGCGGTACGGCGAGCAGGATCGCCAGCCACCGCCGGCCAGGAAAAGCGACTCGTTCGGTGAGGACAGCCAAGGGGAAGGCGACCAACGCACTGCTCGCCGCGACCGCGACAGCGAGTCCGAGACTGCGCAGCACGAGCCAGGTAGTACGGGGATGGGTGAGGGAGGCGAGCGCACGCTCGCCTCCCTCCAGAGCGCGCCAGCCCAAGTAAAGAACAGGCACGAGGGCGATCGACGCGACGACCAGCGCCACGACTTCGCTGGGGCGGATCACTGCGAGGCTCCAGCGCTGCAGTAGCGAGTGCGCGATGGTCGTTCGCCCCGCTGACGCCGTCACAGGAGCCCGACCTCCTGAAGGAGAGCCAGTGTTCCCTTGAGATCGTCCAGATCGGAGAGATCGAGTGCCGGCGGATTGAGCGACGCCAGCGGCGGCAGATCCGGATGAGCCAGTACACCTTCGAGGAGCGGATACTCGTACGTCTGCTCGGCGAAGTAACGCTGAGCTGGCTCACTGAGCAAATAATCGACAAGCGCAAGTGCGGCATCGCTGGCGCGGCTCGTCACCAACACGCCGACGCCGGCCACGTTGACCAGCCCGCCGGGATCACCATTAGTATAGAAATGGTTTTCCGCTGGCAGCGGTCGTCCAGCCTGCGCACGCTCGCGCATGAGGTAGTAATGGTTGACGAACCCGGCCTCGATCTCTCCGTTGATCGTCGCTTGGACGATGCTCGAATTTTTGGGGAAGACGCGTGCGTCCAGCGCTTTGATTCCCTCCAGCCAGGAGCGCGCGACATCCTCCCCACGCATCCGACGGAGAGCCGTCACGAATGCTTGAAAAGATCCGTTCGTCGGCGCCCAGCCGAGTCGGGCACGCCAGCGCTCGTTCCCTGCGAAGTCGACGATCGAGGCAGGGATCTCCTCCGGCTTCACCCGCTCGGTGTTGTAGATGACGGTGCGGGCTCGTCCACTGATGCCGACCCAGAGTTCCTTGGAAGAGCGGTACGGTTGCGGCACACGTTGCAGGAGTTCGCTCGGGAGCGGCGCCAAGCGACCTTCCTTAGCGAGTGCGCCCAAGGCACCAGCATCCTGTCCGAAGAAGAGGTCTGCTGGCGAACGGTCCCCTTCCTCCAGGATCGCGGTCGCTAATTCGGCGGTATCGCCGTAGCGCACCCGCACATCCAGTCCGAGTTCCTGACCGATCCGGTCGAGCAACGGCCCGATCAGCGACTTGGAGCGACCTGAATAAATCGTCACAACTGCACTTTGGGAGCGTGTCATCACGGTCGGTGTTGCGCCGGCCGTTGGTGTCGCAGCAGCTGCTGGTGTCGGCGAAGCCGTCGGAGCCATGCCTGCCCCGGCTGCTGTTGATGTCGGAGGTGCGGGGGTCGCGGTCGGCTCGGCGCTCTGGCAGGCAGCGAGGAGTGTCCATCCCGCGGTGAGCCCGAGTCCGCCGAGGCGGATAAGATCGCGGCGACGCATCGTCTCTCCTTTCAGTCGTCGAGTCTCTCCGTCTCCCTTCGTCCCGCAACGGGGGACCGACTGTTCGGGCTCGGTGGCCACCGGAGAATCCCGACTTCGTCAGTCGGGATTCATTGTGCGCGATCGGATGGCCGTCTGTCAAGGGGTGCGCCGTCTTCCCTCCTACTGGTCGTCAGGATGAGCGATAGGCGCGGTCGCTCCTACCTGGGAGGATGGATACCGAACAGGTCTCGCCGATCGCTTCGCGGCTCGTTCATCGTGGAGCGGTGTGGGGAAGGTCGCGATGGGGTCGAGAGCGGCGCGGACCACCCGGCGTGCGGATAGAGCGCACCGCTATCGCGTGGGGCCGGGGTGCGGTCGTGGCGGGAACTCCTGTCTGCTGGCCGATCCGGTACGACTTTGCCGCTCCTTTCCTTTTTCGCCATCCCATCTCCTCGACGTGCGGGCTCACGATAACGCGGGAAATCATGGCTGGTGCTCCAGAATGCGGGTCCCATCCTCTTGACGTGCGGACCCGCGATGCGTTATGGTGAGCATGTCACCGCCCGGTCGAGGTCAGCGAGAAAGGGGCTCGTGTCAGTGGCGCGGCCTGCGCGCACGCTCACTACGGGAGAGCGGGTTCTCCAGGTCTTACAGCTCGTCGTCGAGCGTCAGCCCGGGCTTTCGGTCAAAGAGCTAGCGGCTGAGCTGGGGGTAAGT
>Ga0308389_1000081_pt1 | contig 72021 bp, 61 predicted proteins | sample Hotspr2Sample148_FD_202362 | JGI IMG/M metagenome (GOLD analysis project Ga0308389, IMG submission 202362) | Hot spring phototrophic mat microbial communities from Mushroom Spring, Yellowstone National Park, Wyoming, United States - 20040719_148 ... | reverse complement strand
TCTGTAATCAAGGGGGAAGAAATCCTCTATATCACCCGCTTGCGTTGGGCGGACAATCAACCGGTTGTTTATGAACAACGATATCTTGCAAGGCGTTTATGTCCTACGCTACTCGACGAAGACCTAGAAAACCAGTCCATTCATGAATTATTAGTAATGAAATACCAACTCCCCCTGGTAAGAGCTATCCACTCGATTGAAGCTCATGTATTAACTAAAGAGGAAGCCAGGCTTCTTCAAACGCAACCCGGCAAAGCAGCTTTTTATATCGAGCGCCTGACCTACACCCTCCTCGAAGGGAAAGAAACCCCCGCCGTACTCTACCTGGCAATCCAACTTGGGGATGAATACGCCTTTCGGATTCAGTATGTCATCAATCGGCAAGAAGGGGAAGCACCGCTTGCCGTGATACCCGTCAACGGAGGTGACCTATCGCTCAACTGAACTTCAATATTTTCCCCCTTCCAAACAGCACCCTAATCTATTCATCTACAAGGAGGTAGACCATGAAACACAAACTTTCTTTCCTTCTGATCGCCCTAACCATTTTCAGCCTAATTCTGGCTGGGTGTGCCCCTCAACCTACCCCCACCGCTGTCGTTGAACAACCAGCCCAAACGGAAGCACCCCAGGCAACAGAGGCTCCGCAAATGACGGAAGCGCCGGCGACAGAAGCCCCTCAAATTACCGAAACAACGGTTGCCGAAGAACCCGCTGCGCCTTCAGGCGAGCCGATTAAGATTGGATTCTTTTCACCGACCACCGGTTTTGCAGCCGCAGATGGTACCAGCGCGCTGCAATCAGCTCAGCTTGCCGTCAAAATCGTAAATGAGCGCGGGGGTGTGTTGGGACGCCCATTGGAGTTAGTCTATTACGACGACGCAGCCAAACCTGATCAGGCTTCAGCAATTGCCCGCAAATTGATCGAGCAAGATAAAGTGGTGGCAGCTATTTCTGGTTCCTACTCCGGTGCAACTCGGGCAGCCGCACCCATCTTCCAGGAAGCAGGAATTCCAATGCTTGCGGCCTACGCCATTCACCCGGAAATCACCAAAACCGGAAACATGATTTACCGCATCGGCACACTGGCAACCACACAAGGTCGGGTTGGGGCTGAACTGGTCGGCAAAGTCATGAACCTGAAGAAGGTAGCCATCCTGACCATCGATAACGATTTTGGCATTTCCCTTACCGAAGGCTTTAAGCAACACGCAGCCGAGATCGGTTTAGAAATTGTGCTGGAAGAAAAATATCCTCTTGGGGAGACCGAATTCCGCCCCATTATCGGTAAAATCAAAGCCTCCGGCGCGGAAGTCGTGTATGCCACCGGGTACTACAACGAGGCAGCAAACCTGGTCAGCCAGGCTCGCGACGAAGGTTTAGAAATCCCTATCATCGGTCAGGAAGGATACGACTCACCCAAGTTTATTGAGCTGGCCGGTGAGGCTGCGGAAGGGGTGATCATCACCACCGACCTCAATCGCGATTCAGAACGCCCCATGACCCGCTTGTTCCTTGAACAATACGAAGCTACCTATGGAGAGAAAGCGGATATGGTAGGGGCTTCTGCCTTTGACGCCATCATGGTGCTTGCCTATGCCATCAATACAGCCGGTTCTACCGATCCACTGGCAATCGTCAAAGCCATCTCGGAGTTAAAGAACTTTGAAGATGTCGCCAGTGGTCCCTTCTGGTATTACACGCCAGAACGAGAGGTGGTGCGTCCGATTAGCTCACAAATTGTCCGGAATGGAGCTTTCCATCTGTACCACGAATTTACCGACGAGGCTCTCGTAAAACCTTAGAAAACGCCACAGGGGGCAGTCACGTGACTGCCCCCTTTCTTTACTGGAGGAAATATGCTGGTCCTGCAAAATTTGTCGAATGCCCTGATTTTGGCCTGCACTTATATTTTGATGGCTGCCGGGTTGACGATGGTCTATGGTGTCCTTAAAGTCCTGCACATCGCCCATGCAAGTGTTTATACGGTTGGGGCATTTGTGGGTGTTTTAGCGTTTTCCCGGGTAGGGAATTTTTGGGTTGCTCTGGCGATTGCCATGCTGGTCAGTGGGGTTTTTGGGGTCTTGATTTATCGCTCAACCTACTTTTATTTGTTAAATTCACCCAGAACGGTTCCTCTCATCGCCAGTGTTGGGATGTTTGTCATGTTTACCGATCTTTTGCAAAAACCCTTTCTGATGGGTGCTTACCAACGGGCTTTCCCGGCTGGCGGTGCTGGATTACCGGCGATCAAAACCGCTCTCTTCTCTTTTACACCAAAACAAGTTTTGATCTTACTCGTCGCCATCATCCTCCTGGCAATTGTTTACCTGATTCTCACCCGCACAAAACTTGGTTTATCCTGGCAAGCCGCCTCAATGGACCGGGAAATGGCTTCAGCCGTTGGCATTAACCTCAATCAATCCATTGCGGCAAACTTCTTTCTTGGTTCGGCTTTAGCCGGGGCTGCTGGTGTACTGGTCGGCGTTTACAACAACAGCGTTTTTGCTACCATGGGGGATTTACCTTCTTACAAAGCATTTATCATTATTGTTTTAGGGGGCATGGGGAGTTTACCGGGCGCAATTTTAGCCAGCTTAATTTTGGCAATCGTCGAAAACTTCCTAGTGGCCTCCATTGGCTACGTGCTGCCCCGTGATTCAATTGCATTTCTGGTTCTGATCCTGATGCTAATGTTCCGACCAAATGGTTTGCTCGGACGGGAGTAGAAAATGGCTAGCGGTTATCTCTTAACAATCCTGATCTTTACAACAATGTATATTTCTCTCGCCCTGAGCTTGAATATTTTGACTGGCTATGCCGGTCAGGTTTCCCTAGGGCATGCAGCCTTCTTAGGCATCGGTGCGTATACCTCGGCCGTGCTTTCTGTGCGTTATGAGGCGCCATTCTGGTTAGCCTTTCTAGTGGCTATTATCCTGACCGGCTTGATCGGTACTTTTCTCGGTCTACCCAGCCTGCGTGTGCGACACGATTTTCTGGTCCTGGCAACCATGGGAATAAATTTCGTGGTTGTTTCAGTCTTCAAGTACGTCGATTTCTTTGGTGGCGCAATGGGGCTGGTAAACATTCCGGCGCCAACCTTGTTTGGAATTACCTTTCGGGGTGGCATTCCCTATTTGTTGTTGACCACCGCATACGCCTTGTTTACCCTCTTGATCTGCTGGTATATCTCCAAAACCTGGAGCGGGCTTGCATTCCAGACCATTCGTAATGATGAGGATGCTTCAGCTTCGCTGGGAGTGAACCCGGCTCGCTACAAAATTTATGCCTTTGGGATCAGTGCTGCTCTAGCAGGTGGAGTTGGCTCGCTATACGCTCACTTTTTGGGCAGTGTATTTCCGGATAACTTTGTCTTCGTCGAATCGATTGGGATGTTGTCTATGGTCATTTTTGGTGGCATTGGCACGTTGCGCGGTCCGATTGTCGGAGCGATTCTTCTCCGTCTGATCCCTGAATTGCTGCGATTCATCCAGGATTACCGTTTTACTTTCTATGGAGCTTCCTTGGTCTTGATGATGCTCTTTCAACCCATGGGACTACTTGGAAATGAAAGCTGGGTGTGGCGGCAGATCACGCGCTGGTTGCGAACTGCACCGCAGAGCAGAAAGGAGGCTACCCAATGAGTCAACTCGAAATTCGCTCTATATCTCATTGGTTCGGTGGTCTGCAAGCTCTAAAAGACGTAACCTTTGACACCAGTGATGAAATCCTGGGTTTGATTGGGCCGAATGGTGCTGGCAAAACGACCCTGTTCAATGTGATCTCAGGGTTCATTATCCCAACCAGCGGAGAGGTGCATTTTAATGGCAAAGCAATTCATCGCCTACGTGCCGATCAAACCGTGCGTCTCGGGCTGGCGCGCACGTTTCAAATCGTTAAACCCTTTGCGACCCTAACCGTTGAAGAGAACGTGTTGGTTGGCCTGGGAATGCCCTACTACCCAAAGCCGGCAGCGCTGGTTCAAATCTATCGCACCCCCGTCAATCTAGAGAAGGTCGAGCAGATTTTATCCAAAGTGCATTTACTAGACTACCGTTTTGCCCAAGCTGCAAAGCTACCCATCGGTTTACAACGCCGTTTGGAAATTGCCCGCGCCCTGGCAACCCAGCCAAAAGTGTTACTGCTCGACGAACCGGCTGCCGGGTTAGTAGCCCAGGAAGCAGAAGAATTGGCTACCTTGATACGGAACCTCTTCGCTGAAGGAATGCATATCATATTGATTGAGCACAATATGCGTTTTGCCATGAACCTATGTCAGCGAATTGTTGTCCTTGCCCAAGGCGAGATCATTGCCCAGGGCAGCCCAGCCGATATTCAAAATGATGCAAAAGTGATCAACGCCTACCTAGGACAGGAGTGAAGAATGCTCACGGTAGAAAATCTGCATGTGCGATATGGTCAAATTGAGGTCCTGCACGGTGTTTCGTTGCAGGTAGGCGAATGTGAAGTCGTGGCGGTTTTAGGCGCCAACGGTGCAGGAAAAAGCACTCTCATCAAAACCATCGTTGGCTGGCTCAAACCTGCCCTGGGCGAATGCCGGCTCGACAACCAGGCCATCGATTCATTACCTGCCTGGGAAAGAGTCAAACGAGGGATTGCCATTGTGCCAGAAAGCGGTCGATTATTCCGCGAGCTTAGCGTGGAGGATAATTTGCGCCTCGGAGCGTACCTACGCCAGGAGCAAGACACCAGAAAGCAAATGGAGTTTGTTTATAACCTCTTTCCCATCTTAGCTGAGCGCCGCAATCAAATCGCCAAAACCCTGAGTGGCGGTGAACAACAAATGTTAGCCATTGGCAGAGCAATGATGTCCAATCCGCGTCTTTTGCTGATTGATGAGGTCTCAATGGGACTGATGCCTATTTTAGTTAAGCGCGTTTTCCAGGTGATCCAGGAGTTGCCGCAGCATCAGGTCAGCGTCTTACTGGTCGAACAAAACGCTTTTGAAGCGTTAAAAATCGTCCATCGCGCCTATGTGTTAGAAAACGGGCACATAGTCTTAGAAGGAAAGGCGCAAGAATTAGCCGATAATCCGTTGGTCAAAGCTGCCTACTTGGGCGGATAAAAACAATTCAATGATTGAAAGGAGGCTGGATGAAAAGAGTAGTTCGTGCACCGCGAGGCACACAATTGACCTGTAAATCATGGCTCACTGAAGCTGCCTATCGGATGATCCAAAACAACCTCGATCCGGAAGTTGCAGAGCGCCCTGAAGATCTGGTGGTCTATGGCGGGCGAGGCCAGGCTGCCCGCAACTGGGAGTGCTTTGATGCCATTTTGGAATCCTTGAGGAATCTCGAAAACGATGAAACCTTGCTTGTCCAATCGGGCAAACCGGTGGTGATTTTTAAAACTCACCCCGATGCGCCGCGAGTACTGATTGCCAACTCCAATTTGGTGCCCCATTGGGCAACGCAAGAACACTTCGACCATCTGGTTGCCCAGGGGCTGATGATGTTCGGCCAAATGACCGCCGGCTCGTGGATTTACATCGGCACGCAAGGCATTCTGCAAGGCACTTACGAGACTCTGGCTGCCCTTGCCAATCAACGCGGTTGGCGTTCGCTGAAGGGGAAATTTGTTCTAACAGCCGGTTTGGGCGGGATGGGTGGCGCCCAACCCTTAGCCATTACCATGAACGAAGGGGTGGGGTTAATTGTTGAAGTCGACCCACAACGCGCCCGACGCCGCCTTGAAATCGGGTACGTCGACACCGTTGTGGACACCCTCGAAGAAGCGATGACCATTGTGGAAGAATGCGTTGCCAAGCAAACTCCGAAATCGGTGGGATTAATTGGTAATGCATCCGACATTTACAATGAGCTGGTGATCCGCGGCGTCACTCCCGATGTCGTCACCGATCAGACACCTGCCCACGATGTTTTGATGTACATCCCCAGCGGATTGAGCCTCACCGCCGCAGATGAATTACGACGCAGCGACCCGAAAGAATACGAAAAACGCTCAATGGAGTCGATGGCGCGACATGTCCAGGCTATGCTGGAATTCAAGCGCAAAGGCGCCGAGGTCTTTGATTATGGCAACAACATTCGACAGCGAGCCTACGACTGGGGAGTCAGCGATGCCTTTGAGTTCCCAGGGTTTGTTCCGGCCTATATCCGACCGCTCTTCTGCCAGGGCAAAGGGCCATTCCGGTGGGTGGCTCTCTCTGGCGATCCCGAAGACATTTATCGCACCGATCAAGCCGTAATGGAACTTTTCCCCGAAGAAGAGCATTTGCACCGTTGGTTAAGAATGGCGCGAGAAAAGGTCCCTTTCCAGGGATTGCCGGCGCGGATTTGTTGGCTGGGGTACGGGGAACGCGCCAAAGCCGGCTTAAAGTTCAACGAAATGGTTGCGAAAGGGGAGTTAAAAGCCCCTATCGTAATTGGACGCGATCATCTGGATGCCGGTTCGGTCGCCTCGCCTAATCGCGAGACCGAAGGCATGAAAGATGGCACCGATGCCGTATCCGATTGGCCGATCCTGAACGCCCTGATCAATGCGGTTGGCGGGGCAACCTGGGTCTCTTTCCACCATGGCGGCGGCGTGGGCATCGGCTTCAGCCAACATGCCGGGCAAGTCATTGTGGCGGACGGCACGCCCGAAGCTGCCAAACGGCTCGAGCGCGTGCTGACCACCGATCCAGGTATGGGGGTCGTGCGTCACGCTGACGCCGGCTACGATCTTGCCATCGAATTTGCGAAAAAACACGGCATTAAAATGCCGATGTTAAAGTAACCAAAATACCCTGATAAGTTCATTCCCCAAAAATGCTCGCCGAGGGCAGGCAATCCCCTGCCCTCCTTCGGCGATCGAATCGAACACACACATTTCTTCCTGACTATATCCTCCGCCCAACAAAGTCAAGCTGGTGGACAATCAAACTCAATTTCCCTTGCTCGATTTGCTGAAGGCGATGTTTTAACCATTCCAGTAATTGATCGGGCTCAATTTCGCTGCGCTCCCGCAAGGATTCCTCTACCATTTGAAGCAGAAAGCGTAAAAAACGGTCTTCTCCAGGCAAATAGTTGCCTTCTACCGGATGAATCACCCAATCGGAGGCGCCGGCGCGCAGCAAGCTGCTGCCAGCCTTCTGAAGGGCGCATAATAGGCGCCGGCCGCAATATGCGCCAGCCGTTGGCCTCCCCTCCACCAATCGCTCCTCCATGGTGCGGTGATAAAGCGAGAGGATCAATTCATCTAAAGGTTCGTTCACAGGCGGTTCAATCACGGTGAGCCCATCAAAGTTGATGGTGAAATAAAAGAGACCTCCTTTTCTCAGGCAGCTCAGGATGAGGGGAAGGGTAGTTTCGAGGTTGATTAAATCCAGAAAGGCGTGGGCAATGACCAGATCAGTTTTCGGGCAAGGGTTGATTGCAGCTAACCACTCATCGACTTCCTGGGCTACAAACTGAATCTTGATCTCATGAAATGCATCGTTGATCAATAAACCACTCTCGTCGGTATGGAAATCGAAGCCATTCTGAATTGCCCAATCGCTTAGGCGGTGACGCGCCTCAGCCAGAAAGGCTGACGAAGCATCCAAAGCAAGATAGGAGGCAAAATGCAGAAAATCCCATTCGATCAGGCGTTGAATCATCGTGCCGATACCCGCCCCAATTTCCAGAACCCGCCAAGGTCGTTCACGCTCAGCCTTAGGCATGGCAGACACCAAAGTTTCCCATACATTGCGATTGAGCGAACGGTCGTCAAGCGTTTTTTTTAGTTTTAGATATTCGATAAAGGTTGTATCATCCAAGGCTTCCGTCCCATTGGAGAAGTTTCAACAAAAAGTGGCGGATTTTAGCTGCGCTTTCAGCCCAGGTAGGGTGTTGGTCAAATCGTTTGCGCGCCGCGATGCCCATCTGTGCCAGACGCGTTCGATCGGTATGGAGGGTGCGCAGGTGATTCTGGAGGGCGAAACTATCGCCAGGCCTAACGAGAAAGCCTTCAACCCCCGCCGAGATCAATTCGCCTGCCCCACCCTCCGTTGAGCCGATCACCGCCAATCCATAACGCATTCCATCCAGATACGCAATGCCAAACCCCTCATAAGCCGAAGGCAGAACAAGGATGTGAGCCTGTCCGAAAAGCTGTTGGAGCGTGGTTTCAGCCACTGCCCCCCAAAATCGCACTCGTTCGCTCAGTGCATATCGCCTCACCAACTGGCGCAACAATCGCCCATAAGCCGGCTGACGGCTCTCATCGCCAACAATGTCGAGCCGAAAGGGTACATCCCGCAACTCGCGCAAGGCAGCCAGCAACCAGTGAACGCCCTTGCGGGGGATGAGATTGCCTACAAAGAGCAAATTTAAGTCACCGCTTTGTGTCGCCCGCCTCTCAATATCCATCTCACTGATTCCGCCAGCGAGATGATCTTTACCGGGATAGGCAATCACCGCCGGGAGGCTACCAGCCCCTGGCAGAATTGCTTGCACGGAACGCAAGGTGGCGCAACTGTTGCAAATCAGACCCGCCAGCGTGCTCAGAAAGGTTCGCTCAACGATTTGATAGAACCTCTTAAGCCAGCTACGATGGGCTTCGTTACAGCGCAAGTGATGGACAATGCTGGTGATCGGAAAGCTACTGCGCTGGGACAAGATTCGATTCATCACCGCTAGAGATGGGTGATTCAATTCGTCTTCGATCAGGATATCAACCTTTCGGGCGCGGAGCATGCGGTAGAAGTCGGGCGAAAGGTTATCGGCTAAGTGGCGGAGATAATTCCGCCAGGGAAGGGAGATGATCTCGACCTGATCGCCTTGAGCCTGGAGGTATTCGACGACCTTTCGGTCATAGAGATACCCGCCCGTCTGCTGGTTTAAGTCACCATAGATCACCAAACCCAAACGCATGATCGATGCTAAACCTCAAGGGTATAAGCAGCCCAGGCAATCTCGTTTTCCCAGAGTTTCACTGTAATCTTTGCTAAGGTAGGAGCTTGTAAGCGCACACACAGCGCTTCACATAGCAAACGACAAAAGCGCTCCAGGCTGGGATTAAGACCGCGGAAGGGGGGTAAATCATTCAGGGTGCGATCGCGATATTGCGCCACCTGTTCGTCCAGGGCTTGTTCGACCGCAACGATATCGACCAGATAGCCGTGTTCATCCAGTTCTTCCCCCTGCAAAATCACTTCCAGGCGATAATGATGAGAGTGAAGCTGGTTTTCTGCGCCCCAATCGCCGCCGATCAAATAATGCTGGGCAATGAAATCTCGTTCGACCCCGAGTTGAAACATAAGAAGCCTCCATTGAAACATGTCAGAATGTCTTTCTGTAGAGTTAGCTTATCGAAACCTTCGATGGACTTCCAAACAAATGATAACACAACCGACATTTGAGATAAACTATTGAAACATCCTGCAAGTTTTGCAAACCGTGATGCTGAGCAGCAAACCGAACCAATGCTATCCCCGAAGCGAAGATCACTGAGGATGGTCTTGCGAACGCCAGATGCGATAGGCAGAGATCAACAGGATGAAACCCAGAAAGACCTGTAAAAATACGCCTGGAGCGTAGGGCAACAGCCGGCTGCCCAGATAAGCGCCGAGGATTGAACCCAGCGCCATCCAGGTCACAAAACCAAGTTGCGACTGTACCTGGACGAAAACCTCCTGTCGAGAATAGCGCCACAACCCCATCAAGATGGTGGGCAGGCTGATCAGTAAGCTCAGACTGCCGGCCAATTTGATTTCAAGACCGTATAAAAGCGCCAGGGTCGGAATCAACAACTCGCCACCCGCAACTCCCAACAAGCTGCTGACCAACCCGATGCCAAACCCAGCCACCAAACCCAGTAGAAGCCGGGAAGCAGGAGCTAAGGCAAAGGGCTGCTGGGCAAAAATCCATTCATGACCGATGAGCAAAAGGCCAAGCAAAGCCAACAACACCGCAATCACCCTTCTCAGCCATCTGGCAGTTGCCTTTTTAGCCAGGTGTGTGCCCGAAAGCGAACCCAACAAGGAACCCGCCAGAAGATTGATCACCACCGGCCAGTGCGCCATCCAAAGGGTTGCGCCCTGGACAGGAAGACGAAAGAGGATAGAAAAGGTTACCGTTACCAGACTGATCAACAGATTGACCACCACGCTGAGCAAGAGCGAAAGACGAAACGCTCCAATCAACAGGGGCAGGCGAAATTCCGCGCCGCCCAAACCGATCAAGCCGCCGAGAACCCCAATCCCTGTCCCTGAGCCAAAAGCGAGCAAAGAGCGATTGCGCCTGGAAGTAAGCGTGTGGCTACGGATTTTGTCGGTCTGGTTGGGAGAAACAGCAGGTGGCGGCATGATTTCGCAGTATAGCACAAAGCGGGCTCAATCTGCTTTTTGGTTGGAAAATATTTTGAACCGTAATTGTCCGCAAAGGTAACATCCTACCATTACAAGTCGTGTTGATAATTTGCTGAGAAAACCGTCCACGAAATTATCACGAATAAACGAATGGAAACGCTATTCGTGCATTTGTGAAATATTCGTGGACGGTCTGTCCTGCCAAATAGAGCCTTTGGTCGGTAATTACCCGCAAAGGGCGTGTATAATGCCTCCATCGAGTTAGTAATAACATGGCATGACCCTACCAAGCAAGCGAGATGAATCAGGCAAGACTTGAAAAGAAAAAAATCCATATCCCCAAAAGCTGGCTTTCGCTGAGCTTCCTTTTTGCGCTGGCATTTCTCTATTGTCTTGCGGCGCTGCAGGCGCCGTTTTGGGGCAGCGGAGATGCCTGGTCAAATTTGCTTCCCATTATCCACTACCGCCACTCCATCCTGGAAGAACGCACTTTGCCAGGATATACAAACTTATGGTATGGGGGTCGGTACCAATGGCAAAATCCTCTATGGAATTTCCTGTACCTGCCGGCTACCCTGCTCTGGCTGGCATTTCCCCTTGATCTTGGCACGCGGCTGGTCTATCTAGGACATTTCTGGTTTACCCTATGGGCAGCTTATCGGTTAGCCAGCCTCTTTGTCCAGGCCGAAATCGGCAGGGTAGCTACCGCAATTTTGTTGACTGCTCCGCTTCTCGCAGCCTTTTTGCCCGCCCATACCGAAAAGATTTTATCGTGGGGCTGGGTCTTACTGGCACTCTACTTTTTCTTTCAACCCAATCAGTCCGAGCTGAGGGGCGGCTTCTTTAGCGGCCTGTGCGTGGGCATCATCCCCCTGACTGGCTCAAACTATTACGCTTTCTATATGCTCTTGCTCATGGGGTGCTTGCTGCTCGCAAGCGGCAATCGTCAGAGGTGGATAGGTTTCCTGCTTGGTGCCTCGATTGGTTTATTGCATCTGCCCAGCGTGTGGTATTTGATCGGGCAACCGCGCGGCAATCCCACCGAACCGATTGCCAGCCTGGGAATTTCCCCTGGTGGCATCCTCCTCTCTCTTGCTTTTGGGGTTTCTCTTCCATTGACCTGGGAAAGCTGGGCGCCAATCGGATTGACAAGTTTGTATCTTGCCTTAAAGTTATTCGTAACGAACATTCGTGCCCGCCAGCGACCGACCAGGATTGAGCTGGCTCTATGCGGCAGTTTGCTTCTCTTCGTGCTGTTAGCAACCGCTGTCCTCTATCGCGGCCATACCCTGCTGGATACCTTTCGCGTCCCGATGCGTGCCTTGCCGTTCATTGCACTATGTGTGCTTTTACTGTTGCTCCTCCAAATCGCCAAGAGCGATCAGCCCGCTTATACGTTCTTTTTGTTGGTCGCTGCGCTTCAGGTGAGCCTGACCAGTCTGCTCATCCGTCCCAGCGGCAGCCCATACAGCCCCTATGACCCGCAGGCACAAGCCTTCGCCGACTTGCTCAAACGGCACGGTGCCCGGCAGGTTTGGTTGCCTTCCGATAATGCGCGGGAGATGTTCCTGCATGTCACCCTGACCCGCAATGGCATTGGCTTGCCCAATGTCTACTATGGGGATATGGGGCAAGAGGCGGCAATTTATGGCGATCATTGCGGTTATGGGTTTGATCACCTGGTAACCCGCATCCCTATTCGGACTCAAACCGTTTTGCTGAAACCCGACCTGTGGTGGACAACTTTAACAGGAAGGCTGTTCCGGCAGAACCTGCGCTTTTTGGAGAAAACCTCGCTATATGGTCAGCCGCTCTATCTCTATCGGGTGCTTTGCAACCGCTGAACCATTGTTTGGCCGATGCAATCAGGAACGCCGCCGGAACCCGGCAGAGGTTTTTGTGATAAGAGTAACATAATCTTATTGTATTTGTGATTAATATCACAGATATTTGATGACAGAAATCTATCGTCAAAATTAGCAAAGCGTTGTATCCTTAGGCAGGATATGGGATTCAGGAAACTCTCCTGATGCTCATCGCTGTTTCCTCCTTTGGCGAACGCCTCCGCCGGGTCTCCTCCTCACCGCCCCGGCGGAGGCCGAGTTTAAGGGGATAACCAATTAAGAGGTATGCAACGTTGCTCAGAAGCCGCTTTTGAAACCTCGAACGAACGCCAATGAACGCAAAGTGACTGCAAAACGCATTTATACGCGTGCCCTCGCCTCCATTCGCTGACGCCCGCTCCGTAGGACAAATTTACAAATTTGTCCTACTGTACCCGGACGCTTTTCCCCTTGGCAGGGCAGACCGTCCACAAACCGCTCACGAATGCCCGAAGAGCGTTGTTATTCGTACATTCGTAGTCTGTTCGTAGACGGTTTTCTCAGCAAACTATCAACACAAAGGGAATATCATTGTCGGCGGGTGTAATTGGGGATTAAGATGGGCGAGCGAACCGTGCCATTGACGCCAATCTCATCCAAAGCGCGGTTCCAGCTTTCCAGGTGCGCCAGGGTCGGTTTGCCCGGTTGGCGTTCTTTTGCCAGTTGGGCAGCCGTCAAGCCGGCGCGGCGACCAAACACGCACACATCCAGCAAACTGTTGCCCATCAAACGGTTGCGTCCGTGCACGCCGCCGCTGGTTTCCCCGGCGACCAGTAAGCCGGGTACACTCGTGTGGCAATCGGCATCGATCTTCACCCCGCCATTCTGATAGTGCAGGGTGGGATAAACCAGAATGGGCTGGTGCACCATGTCAATGTGAAAGCGCTTAAATTGACGCACCATGGCCGGCAAAGCTTTTTCAATGGTGCCCTGCCCGTGGATAAGATCAATCATCGGCGTATCCAGCCAAACGGCTGGTTGCCCACTCGGCGTGATCACCCCCAGCTTGCGTTCCTTACACTCGCGAATGAACGCCGCCGCCTCGACATCACGCGGTTCCAGAGGATAGACAAATTGTTCGCCCTTGACGTTCACCGGTTGAGCGCCCAGACCGCGCACCTTTTCGGTGACCAGTTGACCCAAAATCTGTTCAGGAAAGGCTGCCCCAGTCGGATGGTACTGCATGGTATCCAAGAAGGCAAGTTCAGCGCCAGCCCGATACGCCAGCACCAGGCCATCGCCAGTGGCGCCATAATGGTTTGTGGTCGGAAAGCCCTGATAGTGCAAGCGGCCACTGCCGCCGGTTGCCAGGACAACGACTTTCGCTCTGGCATAGAAATAACGCTCGGTTTCAAAGTTCATCAAGATGGCTCCGCAAACGGCTCCGCCATCATCCAGCACCAATTCCACGGCCGGGCAGAATTCAATCACCTCAATGTTGGGACGATTGCGCACCTCATCCCGCAAAACCCGCATGATCTCTGCGCCGGTGTAATCCCGCGCTGAGTGCATGCGTTTAATGCTGGTGCCACCGCCATGTTCTTCCATCATCGCCCCGTCAGGGGTTTTATCAAACATCACTCCCAGGCTTTCCAGCCAGGCAATGACAATTGGGGCATCCTTAACCAACGCTTCCACCAGATCGGGGAAGTTGGTAAAGTGTCCTCCACCAATCACATCGAGGTAGTGCGTAGCCGGTGAATCTTCCGCTCGATCGGCGGCTTGAATGCCACCCTGCGCCATCATGGTATTTGCATCCCCAAAGCGCAGCTTGGTAACTAAGGTGACCTTTGCCCCGTTCTCTTGCGCCAAGAGGGCTGCACTTGCCCCGGCGCCACCGCCGCCGACGATTAAAACATCGGTTTCAAAATCAGGGTTGCTCAAATCGAAATGGGGGTCAACATGGGGTCGGCCTTCGATCACATCTGCCAGTTCATTTGGCATCCGCTTGCCTTTATAGCTGCCGATGCGCACCTCACGCATGCCTGATTCGATGTAATCCGGATGAAATTTCTTAAGTAATTCCTGGCGCTCTTCCAGGGGCATTGCCGGAAAGGTTTGTGTCAAGCGTTGCGGACGCGTGGCTTCGACAATTTTAATTTGTTCAAGGAGTTCCGCGGTATAGGTCATGCCAACCTCCTACGCCTCTATTGGGCGAGCTTTATAGCGTTCTTTGAGAGCATTGATCTCCATAGATTTCAACTCAGCCAGTGCCTGGTCAAACGCCCCTTGCTGAATCTCCTGAACGCGCTGGTGCAGATGCTCCGAGCGCGGCGAGAGATAGCGGCCATAGAGACGCCGGGCTAAAATGGCAATATTGTATTGGGGTTCCTCGGCCGGACAACGCGCTGCGCACAGACCGCACAGTATGCAATCAAACGACAGATTGGCAACCGCAGCGATATCGCCACGCATCGCTGCCGCCATATAACCTTTTACATTCAGCTCCTGCGGACAGGCTTTGGTGCAGGTACCGCACCCCAGGCAGCGTAAAATCTCCGGGTAGATTTGGAAAAGGGTGGAGGCTTGCGCCTGCAGTTGGGCAATGTCGTAGGTGGCGCGCTTTGCCGGGAAGAAGGGAATTTGCCCCAAATACATCTCTGGTTTGACGACCGTTTGGCAAGCCAATCCAAAGTAGAGCTTCGGATCGTCCTTTATGCGATAGACGGTCGAGCATGCCCCGCAGAAGCCGCCACGGCAGCCAACGCCGCGGATCAGGGTGTAGCCGGCATACTCCATTGCCTTCATAATGGTCAAACTCGAGGGTACATCATAGCGTTTCCCCATGATGTAGATCGGGATCAGATCATTTCGTTCAGCCATACGCACTCCTTGATTATCGATATGCGGATCAACGTTCAAGTTACTCTCCAACTTCTGTCCATTCATCTGCTTTGAAGGTTACGAGTGGTAAAGGTTCTTCTAGATTGCGTCCTGGTAGATATTCGAAGGTCTGTTGCAAGCGGTCGGCAACGGCGCGGAAGACTAACCCGACCGGTAGCTCTGACGGACAGGCATCGGTACACATTCCACAGCCAACACAGGAAAGCGCCATGTGATTTTGCCGCGTGAGGTGGAACAGCATCGTATCGGGAGGCATACGTTGAGCGCCTTTTTGACGCGCCCATTCCAGATATTTCATTGGTTCATGGTCAAAAACATGGCTCTTAAAGACGCACGTCTTACAATAACAAATCGGACAAACGGTCATACAGTTATGGCAACGGATGCAAGCCGCAAACACGACGCTAATCCCTTCTTCTCCCTCTAGCCGGGTGCGGATTTCAGCAAAAGCTCGATCCCGGGCTTGCGTTCGAGAGGCTATGTACGCGTCGATCAGCGGCGAGCGTCCATTTGTCGCCGTACCTTGCCAGCCTAGCTTTTCGGCGATTTCGTCTTGTGCTTCGATCCAGATGGTCTGTTCCAAATCGCTCTCCAACAGACGAACGCGAATCGGCGCGTTCTCGTAAACAGGCTGTTCACAAATCTGACACGCCAGGCGCAGGTCTGCATTTACAATCTCAGATTGCTGGCGGACTGCTGCATAGAGGTCAATCCACAAAGGCAACTTGCTTTGGGTTTGTTTGCGCAAATAAGTCGAAGGAGTATAAGTACCAGCGCAATCAATGGCCACAATTAACAAGTCTTCTAAGCTGGCTTGCGCCATTTTGGTCAATTCAACCAGTGCCCGCGCCTCACAGGAGCGCAAAACAGCCGCCAGACGTGGGCGCGGTTCGCGCAAGCTGACTTTACCTGCCCAGGTTGCTGCATTGACCGCTAACACAGGCGCAAGGGGATCAGCCTGATTCAGTAAGACCGCATCGCTGACCAGGGCGGGGGTCACCGAACCGCTAGGGGTGCGCATGGGAGTCAGGATGACATCGACAATGTTTTTCTCCAAAAGGCTCTTTAAAAAGCCTTGCAAGGCTGCCAGTGGTTGATGATTTTCGACGGGTAAAGAGATTTTCATCGGTTCTGCTTTATCTCCATTCGTCCAGAGGAAATCCAATTTCAGGCATTAAACCGCCCACATCGTTTTCATCGGGTTGGGGCCTTTTGCCCGCATGGCTTCGGTCATCTCGCGCACCGTTTCCGCAAAGCGAGCCCCCTCGCTGGCGCTGATCCAACGCAACCAGATGCGGTCTTCATCGAAGCCGGCGCTCTTCAAGATTTCTTTGAGCGCAATCACCCGCCGGCGAGCTTTGTAGTTGCCCTCCTGATAATGGCAATCGCCAGGGTGGCAACCGCCGATTAGAATACCATCTGCTCCGGCTAAGTCGGCTTTCAACACATACATTGGATCAACCGCTCCACTGCACATCAAGCGAATAATGCGCACATTGGGGGGGTATTGCAAGCGACTGGTACCGGCTAAATCGGCACCGGTGTAGGTACACCAGTTACACAGAAAAGCGATAATTTTGGGTTCAAATTCGGTCGTTTCGGTCATCCATCAACTCCTTGCCTTGATTGCAAATTGGCACGCAAAATCAACTTAAAGCTGCATCAATCATCTCGGCAACTTGCAAGAACTCAAAACCCAATTGCTGGCTGGCTTTATTAGGACAGGCTGCTACGCAAGCGCCACAGCCCTGACACAATACTGCGACCACTTCGGCAACAGTTGCGCCGGGCTGCAGACGGCGAGCGCCATAGGGACACACTTCAACACACAATCCACAAGCCGAGCACAAGCGCGGGTTGACCGAGGCGATGATCGGCGTAGCTGTCAATTGTTTCTTCGCCAGCAAAGAAACCGCCCGCACCGCTGCAGCTTGTGCTTGAGCGATGGTCTCCTCCATGGCGCGCGGCGAGTGAGCCAAACCGGCTAGATAGACACCATCGGCAGCGAAATCTACCGGGCGAAGTTTGACGTGCGCCTCGAGGAAAAATCCTTCCGCGGTGAGAGGCAGTTTCAGCAGGCGGCTCAGGGCTTCATTGCCGGGCTGCGCTTCAATGCCAACACTCAAAACAACCTGCTCAACGCACAAATGAACTTCTTCACCTTCTGGCTGCGAGAGCACATGTACCCACACCTTGCCATCCGAACTTTTTTCAACCCGTGGCGGTTGCTCAGCATCGTATTGCAAAAAGACTACCCCCTGACGCCGCGCTTCGGTGTAATAGGCCTCGCGGAAACCATAACTGCGCAGATCTCGATAGAGGATATAGACCTGGCTATGGGGAGAGCGGCGTTTGATCTCCAGAGCATTCTTGATCGCTTGCGTGCAACAGATGCGGGAGCAATACGGATGATCATTGTCGCGGGAATCGACGCATTGGATCATCACCACCGATTCGGGAGTCGATTGCGTTTCCTTCAATCGATTTTCGAGTTCGCGCTGCGTGATTACCGCGCCAATTTCTCCATAACCATACAATCGAGTAGGAATTTCGCGCCCACCGGTGGCGACGACGATGACACCGTGCGTGATTTCTTCGCAAGATGCGTCGGCATGTCGAATGACTGACGTATATTGACCAACATAGCCGCGCGTTTCAACCACTTCACAGCGGGTCAACACGTTAATGCGCGGCTCATCTCGAATGGCAGCAATCAAGTTGCAGAGCAGTTGCTGCGGATCTGTGCCATCTAAACCGACATAGATATGGCGCAAATTGCCCCCCAACTCGGCTTCTCGTTCAACCAGATAAACGGGGAAACCCTGGCGAGCGATGGAAAGGGCAGCGGTCATGCCGGCCAAACCGCCCCCGATGACCAAAGCCTGATGCGCCACCTCAAAGCTACCGCGTTGGATGGGACGCAAGCGGCGCGCCTTGGCAACCGCCATAGCGACCAGTTCCTTGGCTTTTTGGGTGGCAATATCTGGCGTAGCCCGATGTACCCAGGCATCTTGCTCACGAATGTTGGCAAGCTCAAACAGATGAGGATTCAATCCCGCTTGCCGGATGGTATCCTGGAAGAGCGGTTCGTGGGTGCGCGGGGTACAACTGGCTACCACCACGCGATTCAGACCATGTTCTTCAATTTTGGAAACGATCTTTTGTTGGGTATCCTGGGAACAGGTGTAGAGATTACGCTCGGCATAAACTACGCCGGGTAAGTTCCGCGCATATTCAACCACCTCCGCAACGTTAACAACCCCGCCGATATTAATCCCGCAGTGGCAGACAAACACGCCAACCCGCGGCTCTTCGCCACTGATATCGCGCTCGGGTGGGTAAACGGCTTGCCGGGTGAGCGTGCCGCGTCCGTTAGCTAATAAAGCCGAGGCCTGGGCAGCAGCGCAACTGGCTTCAATGACCGTTTCGGGAATGTCTTTCGGCTCGCCAAACGCTCCGGCAACAAAAATGCCCTCCCGATTTGTCTGGGTGGGGAGATAATGGGGCGATTCGGCAAACCCAAATGCATTTAACTCAATCCCCAATCGCCGCGCAGTTTCAACCGCTTCTGGTGTGGGTTTCAGTCCTACGGAAAGAACGACCAAGTCAAATTCCTCTTCGTGAGGAATGGGTTTTCCTTCGGCGTTAAAGGTCACATAGTTAACGCGCAGGTTGCGGCTGCCGGGCACTTCACGCACGCTGGCGACCATACTGCGCACATAGCGCACACCCTGCTCTTTTTCGGCGCGAGCGATATAGGCATCGAATCCTTTACCAAAGGCGCGGATATCCATGTAAAAGATGGTCGGTTGGATGCGGCTGTCATGCTCACGGGCGATAACCGCTTCTTTGGTCGCAACCATACAACAGACCGAAGAGCAATACCCTTGCCCGCAGGCGTTATCTCGAGAGCCAACACATTGAATCCACGCAATCTTCTCAGGGTGACGTCCATCGGAGGGACGTTGCACCACACCTGCAAATGGCCCAGAGGCGCTTAACATGCGTTCGAACTCAATGCTGGTGACCACATTGGGGTAGCGCCCGTATCCGTATTCAGGCCGAATCTGATCGCTCAACGGATGAACGCCGGGCGCCAAGATCACCGCCCCAACTTCGATTTCCTCAAATGTTTCGACCTGATTATGATCAATTGCCCTGGCGCGGCAGGTATAAACGCATTGCAGGCATTCCGAGCAGATGCCACAACTCAAACAACGCGCAGCTTCTGCGCGGGCTTCTTCTTCGGTCAAGCCACTATAAACTTCATTAAAGTCCAGCTTTCGTACCGTGGCCGGACGGGCTTTCATTTCTACCCGCGCCTGACGAGCTGTCGGCGACTCCAACATACGAGCCGCCACCTCGGTTGGACTCAATTCCACCTTTGGCGGACGGGTTTTGGCAACCGCCAACGGCTCCCCACGCAGGTAGCGGTCGATGGATTGGGCAGCGCGGTGCCCGGCGGCAATGGCATTGACGATGAAAGAGGTTCCGGTCACAGCGTCCCCGCCGCCGAAGATGCCGGGCACATTGGTCGCCAGGGTTTCCTCATCCACTTTCAGGAAACGCCCGCGCACGGTGTCCACTTCACCGTTCAAACAGTCCAGCTCCGGACGTTGACCGATGGCAAAGATAACCATGTCGGCCGGGATGACTTCCTCGGTATTTGGGATTTCGTCAAAATCAGGCCGACTGTCAACAAAGCCCCTGAAATTGACCTGTACACAGCGCACGCCGGTGACTTTTCCATCTGCCTGGGTAATTTCTTTGAAGGTGCGGGAAGGATAAACTGCGATTCCTTCCTCTTCCGCATCGCGCACTTCCCAATCGTGGGCAGGCATGGTTTCGCGGCTTTCCAGGCAAGACATTCCAACCCACTCAGCTCCCAAACGAACTGCGCTCATCGCAGCATCAATGGCAACATTGCCCCCGCCCAAAACTAAAACGCGTTTCCCTTTGAGGTTTTGGGCAATTTTGGTCTTATCCTCTAGGCTGACCTGACGCAAAAAGTCGGTGGCAACGGTCACCTGCGGCAAATCGGCGCCTGGAATCGGCAATTTGATGCCACCATGGGCACCGACTGCCACAAACACTGCATCATACCCCTGTTTCAGCAGGGCTGGGATGTTTTCAACCCGACTGTTCAGACGCAGCTCAACCCCCTCCGCAAGAATTTGCTCGATTTCGCGCTGAACCAATTGGTAGGGCAGGCGGTATTCCGGCACACCAACCCGCATCATGCCTCCTGCAACCGGAAGGGCTTCAAAAACCGTCACGGCATACCCCATGCGCACCAGGTCCAGCGCTGCGGTTAAACCGGCCGGTCCAGAACCGACTATGGCAACGCGCTTACCCTTTGGCTCGACTTCGCTTGTCCAACGAATCTGCTCCTGGCTCAATTCGCCGCTGTCCATTTTTGACCACACCCAGTCGGCGACAAAGCGTTTCAACGCCATAATATTGACCGGCTGGTCGCTTTGATTGCGCGAACAAGCTTCCTCGCAGCGGTGGTTGCACACTCGCCCACACACGGATGGAAAAGGATTATCCTCCTTGATGGTTCGATAGGCATCCAAAAAACGGCCTTCGCGCACCAATGCCACATATCCCTGGGCGCGTTGATGGATCGGACAGGCATCGCGGCAGGGCGCCATGCCAGTTTTTTCAATCGCATAGGCGTTGGGGATGGCTTGCGGATAAGGTTTGTAGATTGCTTTGCGTTGAGATAGCCCGCCATTGAATTCGTCTGACCGCGGCACCGGGCAGGCGGTTGCGCAATCCCCACAGCCCGTGCAGGCATCCAATTTTACATAGCGCGGGCGACGGCGCACTTTAACGCGGAAGTTGCCTGGTTCGCCTTCGATGCCTTCTACTTCAGAGGTGGTCAAGATGTCGATGTTCAGATGGCGACCGACTTCCACCAACTTCGGCGACATGATGCACATGGCGCAATCATTGGTTGGAAAAGTTTTATCCAGTTGCGCCATGATGCCACCAATCGCCGGCGATTTCTCTACCAGAACCACTTTAAAGCCAGCTTCTGCCAGATCGAGAGAGGCCTGCATTCCACCAATGCCGGCGCCTACAACCAGAACAGCACCAACCGTTTGTTTCGTGGGGTTAGGGTTCATCAATTCTTCTGCGTTCATGCTCACTTCCCAACTACCAGTCTCGTTTAGCAGATGCTGGTTGCAGCGATTTGATCTCCGCAAGCAGCGGCCGCGGATCAATCAAATGTTTGCCCCACCAGCTTTCTGCTTCGGGTAACCCAAATGCCAGCCCCATTAATTCCGTAAAATAGAAGATAGGGAGCTTTTGCGTTCCACTCTGACGCATCTCAAGGTTGATCTGACACAAGGGGCAACTGGTAACCATTGCGGCTGCACCAGCTTCGCGGGCACGCTCTGCCAGGCGATTCACCAGGCGGGCGGCCGCGCTGGATTTGGTGAGAGAGAGACCACCCCCGCAACACTCTGTGGCATACGACCAATCAACGGCTTCAGCTCCTAAGGTTTCCAGCAATTGATTCATCAAGCGCGGGTTCTCGGGATTCTCGAATTGGGTTACCTGAGGTGGACGAACCAGCAAACAGCCGTAATAGGCAACTGCTTTTAGACCACCTAATGGCCGTTTCACCCGCCCGCGAATCGATTCCAGCCCCACGCCAATCGTAAGCACTTCAAGCAAGGGGCGGACAGCAATATTGCCCTGATAACGAAAGCCAACAATTGCTTCCAATTCGCTCCGCCGGTCGGGGTCATGGCGCAATTCGTAGTCAGCGCTTTTATGCCGGTTGAAGCAGGCTGCACACGGCAGAACAAGGTCATGCCCCAGCGATTGGGCGAGGGCTAGGTTACGGGCAGGCAATGCCAGGGCAAGCAAAGGATTCACGCAGTGGGCAGAAGAAGCTCCGCAACAATTCCACTCCTCAAGTTCGTGCAATTCCACCTCCAGGGCTTTGAAGACGGCTCGTACCGAGGCGTCATATTCACAGGCGGTGGATTCGAGGCTGCAACCCGGGTAATAGGTATAGACGCTCATTTTGCCTCCTGTGCAGGAGCGGGTTTTCCGGAAGCAGACTGCTCTTTAGCAACCGCTTCAGCAGACTTGACAAAAATCCGCTTGACCTGATGGCGGCCCTTGATCGTTTTGGGCATCAGCGGCACTTTCCCTTTGATGAACAATTGCAATCCGCTATCCATATCCGCCAGGAGATTCAACGTCCACAATTTATAGGCAATCAGCAGGCTGGCTTCATGGCTGCGTCCTAAGGTCTGCACCACAAACAAGAACAGCTTATGGAATTTGGCTGCCTCGGGTTCTGCAGGTGTCACGCCACACCGCAGAGCTTCCATACGCAACGTATCCATCACCTTGGCAATGTCGATGCCATTGGGGCAGCGCGTCCCGCAGGTTTCGCAAGTTGCGCACAGCCAGATATCGCGACTCCGCAACAGCTTTTCCTTTTCCCCCAATTGCACCATGCGCAAAATGCGATCCGGGCCATAGTCCATCTCCTCCACCACCGGGCATCCCGCAGTGCACTTATGGCAGTGGAAGCAGAGCAGAATAGGTTCTCCAGAGAGCGCCTCAACGGTTTGAAGGAAATCCTGGTTCATCGTTACCTTCTGGTTTTTTTGAATTTATACCAATGCATCCACCATCTCCATCACCTGCTCAACGCGCCAGTTCCGTACCTGACTGGCTTTGTTGGGACAGGCAACCACACAAGCACCACAACCCTGACACAGGGCAGCGTTTACGGTCGCGTAGTTCCAAATCGGATGGATCTCGCGGGCTCCATACGGACACACTTTGACACACGCCCCGCAGGCGGCACACAATTCTTCGATCACGCTGGCAACCAGGGGGGAGGATGTCATTTCATTTTTGGAAAAGAGTTGAAGCACTTTTGCTGCTGCACCAGAGGCTTGTGAGACCGTCTCGGGAATATCCTTGGGGCCCTGTGCTACTCCTGCGAGATAGATTCCCGCCGTCAGGGTTTCCACCGGGCGCAATTTTGGATGCGCTTCATTGAAAAAGCCATAACCATCGGTGCTGATATGCAATAGTTGTCCTAGCTCAACCGAGCCATTCGAAGGAAGCATCGGGGTCGCCAGAACGACCAGATCGGCGGCGATTTCCACCGCTCGTCCGGTCAAGGTGTCACTGCCCCAGACAAGGGTCTGATCGCCTTCGCGGAAAACGCGGCTCACCTTGCCGCGCAAATACAACACACCGTAATCGGTCATGGCGCGCTGAACATATTCATCGTAGTTTTTACCCGCTGAGCGAATGTCAATATAAAAAACATACGCCTGCCCCTGGGGAACACGCTCTTTGTAAAGCATAGCTTGTTTTGCCACGTACATACAACAGACTTTCGAGCAATATGAGACTCCATGTTCTGGATCACGCGAGCCAGCACATTGCACAAAGACCACCTGGCGAGCGATCTTGCCATCCGACGGACGGCGGATAACATCGCCGGAACGTAACATTGCCTCAAAGGTCAAGCCATCCACCACATCGGGGATTTCCCCACCACCGTATTCAGGCAGGCGGGCACGATCATAGGGTTGCCAGCCACTGGCAACCACGATTGCGCCAACGTCAAAGGTGTAGGTTAAGGGTTGAAGGTCATCTAAGGGTACAAACGGCGCTTCTGCTTCCGCTGGTTTTTGCCTTACCCTGACGCGAAAGTTACCCACATAGCCAGACAAACTGTCCACATCGGCGTTTAGGAGCGTTTGAATATTGGGATGGGAGAGCACCTGCTGGATCTTCCTATCCAGCAGGTCGGGGGCGGCTTGAAAGTTCAAGAAGCTGCCGCTGAGTTCCGCCATACGTCCACCGAGGTGGTCTTGTCGCTCTACCAAAATCACCGCATACCCGGCTTCAGCAATGTCCAGAGCCGCTTGCATTCCGGCAATCCCACCCCCGATCACCAGCGTACGGTGGGTCAGGGGTAAAATCAGCGGTTCGAGCGCCTCGTTGCGCTTGACTTTTTCGACAATCGATTCGGCAATCTCAATAGCTTTCTGTGTAGCGGCTTCTTTATTTTGTTGATGCACCCAGGATACCTGCTCACGAATATTTGCCGATTCACAGCGGTAACCGTTCAACCCGGCTGCCGAGACCGTGCGGCGAAAGGTCGTTTCGTGCATGGCAGGAGAACAAGCAGCTACCACGACCCCATCAAGCTGGTATTTTTCAATGCTTTCACGAATTAACTGCTGACCCGGATCAGAACACATGTATTTATAGTCGATGGCAAAGACAACATCTCCATTGCGCTGTAACTGCTCCACAACGGCTTTGACATCCACCGTGCCGGCGATATTATGCCCACAATGACAGACGAAGACTCCAATCCGACTCATGCGTTTTCTCCTCAATCACCCACAGCTTCCAGGATGCCCTGCGCCTGGCTTTGGGCATGGCGGTGTTTCTGGAAGAGCGAAAGCACTTTGGCCGCCGCGCCGCTTGCCTGAGCTACGGTTTCTGGGATGTCTTTTGGTCCTAAAGCCGTTCCAGCCATAAAGACACGCGGGGCGATGCTCAGAACAGGATCCATTTCCTCGTTGGCAGCGCAATAGAAGCCGTTTTCATCGCAGGGAACACCAAACAACGCAGCCACCTGAGGATTGGTGGCGCGGGGGATCACCGCCGTCGCCAAAACCACCAGATCAGCAGCAATTTCCACGGTGCGATTGCTGAGCGTATCTACCCCTTTTACAATGACCTTGTCGCCTTCGCGGAAGAGCTTGCTCACCTTACCGCGTAAATAAACCACACCATCTTCCTCCATGGCGCGGTTGACAAATTCTTCATATCCTTTACCACCAGCGCGCACATCAATGTAGAACACATATGCCTGACCCTGCGGCAGGCGATGTTTATACAGGATGGCTTGTTTTGCCGTGTACATGCAACAGATTTTTGAGCAATAAGGAACGCCACGTTCGGGATCGCGCGAGCCGCTGCATTGAACAAAAACCACCTCCATTGGCGGTTTACCGTCAGAGGGGCGTAGAATCTTGCCCGCCGTCGGTCCACTGGCAGCCAGCAAGCGCTCGAAAGCCAGACCGTCAATCACATCCTGAATCTTCCCACCCCCGTATTCGGGTAAGCGGGATAACGGAAAGAGATCGTAGCCGGTGGCAAGGATCACTGCGCCGACTCTTTCTTCATAAAAGGTATCGGTTTGCTCCCATTGAATTGCCCCGGTTGGGCAGAATTTTTCACACGCACCGCATTTGGGTTTGGCGGGGTTGCCTTTTGCGTCTATGGCTGGCACACGCCCTGCCTCGATATCCCATTTGGATTGCAAGTAACGACAGTTGTCGGCATCGATGACGGGCTTGTTGGGAACAGCTTGCGGTGACAGGGTATAAATGACTTTGCGCGTCCCGACCCCGCGCTCAAAGAGCGATTCGACTTTGAAGGGACATTTTTCCTGACACACACCACACCCCGTGCAACGTTCCCAATCCACATAAGCAGCTTTACGGCGGATGCGAACGGTAAAATCGCCGTTTTCATCCCGCTCCATGGCGTCAATCTCACTATAGGTGTAAAGGCGGATATTCTCATGCTTGCCGGTTTCCACCGTTCGGGGGGTGAGAATGCACTGGGAGCAGTCCAGTGTCGGGAAGGTCTCCGAAAGTTGCGCCATGTGGCCGCCAATTGATGGCTCTCGCTCCACCAATACGACTTCATAGCCGCTATTGGCAATATCCAAAGCCGCCTGGATGCCGGCAATCCCTGCGCCAACCACCAAAGCTCGTTCAATCATTGCCGCTGCCTCCCCTCCACCTTCTAGGTAACCTTTTCCATATAGGGTTCAAAGAGCGGGCGCGGATCGATGCTGTGGTGCTCCATGCCCCAAACCTCGTCAGGTAAGCCGAGCGCAACAGCCATCAATTGCGTGAAGTACAGCACCGGCAAAGGTTTGATCGCCCACCCACTCACGGTTTGTTGCGGATAATCCAGGTTATATTGACACAATGGACAGGCGGTGACCAGCGCTTGCGCGCCATGGCGTTGTACCGAAGCGAGGATGTCTTGCGCCAGTTGCTGCGGTACATCGGGTTTGCTAACCGCCAGATAAGATCCGCAGCACTCGGACTGATAGGGAAAGGTGATCACTTCACAGCCGAGTGCCTCCAGGCATTCGTGCAGGATATGTGGGTCGTCGGGATCGTCCAACTGGATTTCAGCGGGTGGGCGTAACAATAAGCAGCCGTAGTAAGGGGCAACTTTCAACCCTTTTAGCGGCTGAGTCACTTTGCGCTTCAAGGTTTCCCAACCCAATTGATCGCGTAACAGCTCCAAAAAATGCGTTACGCGCACCTGACCGAGATAGGGTTCCTCGGTAAACCAGTTAATGCGTTCCAGAACATCCGCATGCCCCTGGAGGAAGTTTTGGGTGCGGCGTAAGACGTGAAAGCAAATGGCGCATAAGGTGGTCACCTGTCCGCCAGCCTCTTGCGCCTGGCGGAGCAAGCGGGTAGGGGCAATCAAAGCCATAGCATTATCGGTGGAGAGAGGGAAAGTTGCCCCGCAACATTGCCATTCAGGCAGCTCCTGGAATTCAAGACCCAAGGCTTGGGCAACCGCTCGCCCAGAGCGGTCATAACCGCTGGCTTTGGTGGATAACGTACAGCCGGGGAAATACGGAATTGCCATGTTCACCTCTCTCAGACTGAATACTTTCGAAAGCCACCAATGAGGGCAAGCTGGGGCATTTCTGCCGCCTGTTCATGAGCTATCTGGTCAGGGTTCAACACACTTCCATACTTTTCCATATAAAGTTGACGCAGCGCTTCCATCACCCGCGGCAGATCGATTCCTTTGGGACAGCGCGAGACACAGGTGAGACAAGCTGCACAGGTCCAGATGGTCTGGACTTGTAAGACATCTTCCATTCCGAGTTGCGCCATGCGAATGACCTGATTAGGGATCACATCCATGCTAAAAGCCACCGGGCATCCCGCGCTGCATTTGCCACATTGATTACAAGCCAACAGGCTCTGACCACTGATGGTTTCAATGCGATTGACAAACTCGCCACGAACCGTTTGGAGAGAGATTTTTGTACGCATCGCACCGCCTTATCAAAACGATGATAACCCGCTGAAGAGCATCTGCAATCGCTCTTCAGGCAGGAGAAGTTGCCTGGTGAAAAACTAAGATCAGATAACGGGAATACGTTAATACCATCAACCACCTCTAAGGACACCGCTTTGGATTGCTTTGATTATCGTCTAAATTCAGAGTAAAGTAATCTGTAATAGATAATCAAGTGCAGAGACGAAAATCACCCTGCAAAGAGGAAGAAAATCAGAGGGCGTGACGAAACATTTCACAACCTTTTACGCCATCTTTTACCCCACAGGGTAGCGAGGGGCAATGGTCGGGGCTTTATGGCGAAACGATTGGCTTTTTGGTCACACTTCCGCTGCCCAACAATCTTGTAAACCCCCTTGCCTTCCAACCTAACAGTTCTGCGAGGTATATTCGTTGACAGGGCTCTTGTTTTTTGCTAGGATATGCTCAAGCACGAAAAGGCAAACCCGGTGAAAGCCGGTGACGCAAAGCCATGGGTCTACCGTCATCGTTTGATGACTAGGACTGCCAGGCTGCCGAATGTGACCGAGAATTGATTTTGTGTCTTCATTCGAGGAGCCTGGCTACGCCCAGGCTCAATTGCTTGAGTGCACTTTACCAATTTGATCCAGTCCGATAAAGGCAAACCCGGCGAAAGCTGGGGACGCAAAGCCATGGATCTACAGCCAGCCTTGCTGGCCAGGATAGCCAGGTTACCGAAGCAGTGGAGATGATTCCCAACGGGCTTGGTTATCCAAGCCCGTTTCTGTTTGGAGAGCAAATCGAATGAAGACGAAACGACATCCAGCCAGACCGAACAAAACCTTTCTCAGCCCATCAAGTCATCATGCGCTGAGCTGGTTTGGGATATTTGGTGTGCTTCTTTTGATCCTCTCTGTTTTCCCAATTCTCTCCGCCCAGGCTGCAACTTCTTCCTCCAGCCTGCCTGCCTGTCAGCCCTTTGTGCAAGTCAATGACAACGCTTTTGGTCTTGGCGGTGGAGCAGATGGGACTTATAGCTCCGAAGAAGGCTTTGAAGTGCTGGTTTTCAATGGGCAACTGTACCTGGGCATGGAAGCCGATAACTCCCTGGGAGCGCGCATCTGGCGCACAAAAGCTGGCGTGACCGTACCTGCCTCTCAAGCGGATTGGGAGGAAGTGGCAGCCAACTCCCAAGGCTATCCATTTGGGGTAAGCAATATCACTCAAAACGATCACATTGACAGTCTGGCCGAATTTAATGGCTATATCTATGCCAGCACTGCCAACGGTGGCAGCAGCACGTATGGCACGCGGGTTTTTCGCAGTCCCACCGGCAATCCGAATAGCTGGGAAGATGCCTTGATCAATATCGGCGCCGGCTTCGGCAGCGCGCAGAACACGAACTTTAAAGATATGCAAGTGTTCAATGGCTGGTTGTGCGGTGGCACCCAAAACTGGCTCTATGGGGCTCAGGTCTGGTGCACGCAGGATGGTTTGAACTGGACGCAAAAGAACATCAGCGGATTCGGGACAATCGAATATAACAACAAAACGGTCGAGGTCTGGTCGGGGTACGTTTTTCAAGAAGCCTTGTATTTTGGCGTGCAGAATCTCGGCGCAACTCGCTCTAGCAATTACGATGATCTGGGAAAACTGTATCGAACCCGCAACCTGAACGGCACTCCGCAGTGGGAAGAAGTCTTTGTCAGCCTGCCAGGGTACCTTAATCGAGTGGATATTCTGGGTGAATTAAATGGTTATCTCTATGTCGCCAGCCGCGGTTCCAATGGCGGGATCATTATTTATCGCAGCCCTAACGGCAACCCTGGCACCTGGCAAACAGTCAGTCTCGAAGGGATCAGTGGCAACATCGCCAATAACGCAGTGATTGTGGACGGCGCGGTGACTTATGAAGGTGGATTATATGTCGCAATTGGCAACACCAGCGGCTTTCAACTGTGGCGCACCTCGGGGGCCGACCAGGGCAACGGTCTGGTGGATTGGGAACAAGTGGGTGGAAGCGGCTTGACCGATGCAAAGAATGTCCTCTCAGAGCTGGTTACCTTCAACGGGTATCTCTATGCCTGGACAACCAATTACGCCCGCGGTCAACAGGTGCTCCGCTCAAATTGTGCGGCTGGTGCAGTACTGCCATCCCCAACGGCAACCAATACCGCTCAATCCAGTCCAACTCCTACCGCTACGCCCCAGCCTAGCTCGACCCCAACCACCACCAATCAGCCTAGCCCAACTCCTACCGCTACGCCCCTGCCCAGCTCGACCCCGACTGCCACCGTTCAGCCCAGTCCAACTCCGACAGCTACCATTCAGCCTAGCTCGACCCCAACCACCACCGCTCAGCCTAGCCAGACGCCAACGGCTACGGCTCTGCCCAGCCAGACGCCAACGGCAGAAACGCCGCCATTCTGTCCCCAAGGCGACCAGAACTGTCAAAGCTCCAACCCAAATGGGTCAGGGTATAGCGTATTCATTCCTGTCTTGATCAAACCGTAATTCTGCACGCTGTCGTCCAATTCTGCAGGGTTTTGGGCAACTGCTTTCCTCTTCCACAACTCTGCCAATATTGTAGAACATTGCGGTCACACAACAAAATTCCCTTGATTGGCAAAGATATTGCTTTTGTCGATGAATCCTGCCCGACAAAAGGGCATTGCTTTTTTCATCTCCCTTGAACTGCCTTCCTTCTGCTATAATCAGTGTATGGAGACTCCTGAGGTAGCCACAAGCATCTCCTGCTCTCAGTGTGGCGGTGAACTTCATCCAGAGGCAGGGCGAGTCTTTCTCACCTGTCCCTATTGCGCTTCAACCGTTTACCTTGATAAAAGTCAAGTTGTCTTCCATTGGTATGTAGCCCCTACCCTGGATGAAAAGCAAGCCCGCTCCGCTCTGGCGCGCTGGATGGCAGGCAACCAAACCGTCAAAGATTTGGATCGCAAAGCCCAAATTAGCGCCGTCACTTTTGCCTACTTCCCCATGTGGCTGTTCAAGCATCAAAAACCCAATGGCAAAGACGAACGCTTGCTCCTGCCTGCCGCGGCGATCTCCATCAGCGAGTTAAAAAACCTGCTCCTGCCTCCAGGCGACCTGCGCAAGCCCACGGCCGAGATTGACCAAATCGCTCTGCCTCCCACCGTGCCGCTCGATACGGCGCTGGACTGGTTAAAGCAGCGCCAGATCGCTGCAGAGCAGGTCGTCGAAAAAGCCCTCGTCCATGTTCCCATCTATACTTTCAAGTACATTTTCAACAATCGCACCTATACGGCTGTGGTAGAAGGCGCCAGTGGGGGAGTCTTTGCCAATCTCTATCCTGCCAAAGCCGAAGCTCCATTTCTGCTGATCGGTGGGGTCACCGCTTTGATCTACCTCTGCCTGGCAACTTTTCCTGCCATGGGAGCGTTGCAAAGCGGTGTCAGTGGTTTAGGAATCGGTTTATTCATCTGCAGCACAGCAGGTTTGGTCGTTGCACCAATCCTGTTTGCAATTGCTGCCTGGATTGCAGCCAAAATATGAGCGAAAGAGACGTCACACTTGGCCTCAACTGTCCAAAATGCGGTGGCATGATTCGCATCCCCGAAGGGCAGCGCCTAGTTATCTGCCCCTATTGCCAGCAACGCTCCATCGTGCGCGGCGAACGGGGCGTCTTACGTTTCCAGGTGCCTGTCCAGATCGATCGGTCTCAAGCCGAAAAGATGCTGGAACAGTTTCTGCGCAGCAGTTTCGCCATTGCCCGCAATGCCCCTCGCCAGGCTAAACTCGAAGAAAGCTTCTTGGTTTTTCTGCCTTTCTACACCAGTTGGGGACGGGTGATCGGCTGGGTATTTGGCCAAGAGCGAGTTGGCAGCGGGAGTAAAAAGCGGTATAAACCCCGTGAAGTGCAATTTGTTCAGGATACTACCTGGAACACGGCGGCTTGCGATGTCGGCGAATTTGGGGTTGAGAGCGTGCCCCTGGAAGACAAACCCTTTGACCCTTATAACGATGACGAAATCCATCGCCTCGGCATGGTCTTTGAACCGGTTGGTTCATTGAGCGAAGCCCTGCAACGCGCCGAAGAGCAGTTTCAAGCTCAGGTGCGCGAGGAAGCGCGCCTCGACCGTATCTCTCAGGTGTTTGTCCGCATCGTCCGCCGGCGGTTTGGCCTGGTTTTTTATCCTTTGTGGATCTTGCGCTACCTTTATCGCGAGCGGGCTTATCAGGTGGCAATTGATGGTCATAGCGGCCAGATTTTATACGGAAAGGCGCCCGGGAACACCCTTTACCGGGCTGCTGTGCTGGTGGGCGGGATGGCATTGGGAGCCTTGATCGCCTTTGATATCCCCACCTTCCTGCTTTACTTCGGCCGCAACAGCGATGACCTGGACGGTTTGCTGGTTCTCAGCGGGATTGCCCTGTTGGCCGGATTATCCGCCATGTACGCAGCCTATCTAGCCTTCCGTTACGGTGAGGAATACGAATACCGTTGGAAAAAAAGAGTCTCCAGCGTAGATTGGGTTCCTCAACAGCTCCTTAAATCTTTTACGGAGGCGCAGGAATGAGCAGACCGGTTGAGCTCGTCCCATTGAATTGCATCCAATGCGCAATGCCAATTGCAGCAGCGGTGAATGAAGTCGCCTGGTTATGCCCTAACTGTGGAACAAGCCTGGCGTTAACCGAGGCAGGTGATTTAATCCCTTGTGAGATGCGCTTTTCGAGAAACCTGCCTCCCAACAGCAAAGGCAGACCCTTTTGGGTAACAGAGGGAACGGTCAAAATCTTTCGCCAATCCTACAACTTGATCGGCAATAGTGATCAGGAAGCGCTGCAATTCTGGAGTCAACCACGGCGCTTTTTTATCCCCGCCTACGAGTGTGGGTTGGAAGAAATGCTTACCATCGGCACCCGCTGGCTAGCCGACCCTCCACCCCTGATTGAAGGTCCCAAAACCGATTTCTTACCCATCACCCATTCGGCAGCCGACGTGCAAGCCTTTGCCGAATTTCTCATCCTTGCTGTTGAAGCCGCTCGCAAAGATAAAGTCAAAGAAATCCGTTTTGAACTGGAATTGCAACCACCAACGCTTTGGATCCTACCCTGAAGGGAGCCCTGTGGGAGTGCGATAAATGGAAACCGACCATAAATTTTATCTTGGACGTTTCATCGATCCTCAAACCAACCAAATCACCGATCAACCTATGCTCTATAAACCCGAAGACCTGACCACCCATGCTTTTGTGGTCGGGATGACCGGTTCGGGTAAGACAGGGTTGTGCATCTGTTTACTGGAAGAGGCCGCCTTACAAGGTATACCGGCGTTGATTATCGATCCCAAGGGAGATATGACCAATCTCTTGCTGCACTTTCCCGATTTTGAACCGCGGGATTTCGAGCCATGGATCAACGTCGACCTCGCTCGCCGGGAAGGGAAAACCGTGCAACAAATCGCTCAAGAGACCGCCGCAACCTGGAGACAGGGGATGGCAGATTGGGGAATTTCGCCTCAGCGGGTCAAAGCCCTTGCTGAGGCTGCCCATTTTGCCATCTACACTCCCGGATCAGATAGCGGCATCCCGGTCAATATTCTCACCTCTTTTGAAGCTCCCCAACTCGCCTGGGATGAAAATCGCGAAGCGCTCCGTGAAAAGATTTCCGCCACAGTAACTGCTCTTTTGGGATTGGTTGGCTTATCCAACATTGATCCGTTGCGCTCGCGCGAGCATATTTTACTCTCCAACATCCTCGAATATGCCTGGATCGCGGGCAAAGCCCTCGACTTAAGTGAGCTCATTTTGCAAACCCAATCGCCCCCCTTTACCAAATTAGGCGTTTTTGAGGTGGATACCTTCTTCCCCCAAAAAGACCGCTTCACCCTGGCAATGTTGCTCAACAATATCCTGGCTGCGCCTAGTTTTCAACCCTGGATTGAAGGGCAACCTCTCGACATTCATAAACTGCTCTACGCTGCGGATGGACGACCGCAACACAGCATTTTTTATCTGGCTCACCTGAGCGAAATCGAGCGCATGTTTTTTGTCACTCTGCTTTATACCGCAGTCGAAAGCTGGATGCGCTCTCAACCAGGCAGTGGTTCCCTGCGCGCCATCGTTTATTTCGACGAAGTCTTCGGATATTTACCGCCGGTCAGTAACCCACCTTCGAAGACTGTGCTGTTACGCATGCTGAAGCAAGCTCGCGCCTTTGGCGTTGCCCAGATTTTGGTCACCCAGAATCCAGTGGATATTGATTACAAGGCTTTATCCAATGCCGGCACCTGGTGGATTGGCAAATTGCAAACCGATCAGGATAAACAACGTCTTTTAGATGGCCTGGAAAGCGCCGTGCCGGGTGAGATGAACCGCAATGCTTATGATAAACTCATCTCCAGCCTGGGCAAACGGGTTTTCCTGATGCACAATGTGCACGCCAAAGGGCCTTTGCTCTTCCAGACTCGCTGGGCAATGAATTATTTAGCCGGTCCGATCACCCGTTCCCAAATCCCGGCTTTGAACCGCCTGGCAAAGGCTACCCAGGCTTTTCCGCCTGAAAACTCTCAGGCAGAGTCTTCACCAACCCAGGCGTCCCGCCCCCCTCACAGTAAAAAAGTTTCCCCAACGGAAATCTATCTTGCCACCAAACCACCCGCTCCAACTGCTGTGGCCGAAGCCTTTTTGCCCGTTCGGGTGAGCCTCACTGAAACGTTACAAAAAACCGGGCTAAACCAGACAGCCAGTCAAAATGCCGTCCTGCTTTACCGCCCCCGCTTATTTGGACAGGCTCTAATTCGTTATGTAAACCGAAAGATTGGTCTGGACAGTGAAAGCGCCAAAGCTATCCTGGTGGAAACCCCGGAGTGGCGCGGCTTTATCCGCTGGGAAGATCACCCTGTTCAACCTCTGGAGCTGAATCTATTGGAGAAATCTCCTCTCCCTAATTCGCGCTTTGCGCCTTTAGAAACTCCCCTTTCCGATGCGAGGTTAATAGCCACAATGCAAAAAGACTTCCTGGATTGGGTGTTTCGGAATGCTGCTTTACCCATCAAAGTCAACGATGTTCTTCAAGTAGCCTGGTTTCCTCCAATGAGCGAAGGCGAATTTCGTAGGCGCTGCTCCGACCTCGCCCGTCAAAAGCGAGATGAGGAAATCAAAAAAGTTGTCCAAACCTACGACAAGAAAATCGAAGCCATAAGACAGAAGTTAATCCGCGAAGAACAAGAACTCGAAGCGGATCAGGAAAAGCTCAACCTGCGGCGCATGGAGGAAGTCGGCACTCACGCCGAGAATATCTTAGGCCTTCTGAGCGGACGGCGAAGTTCGCGGCGGGTTTCCTCCTCGCTCACGAAACGCCGTTTAACCAGTCAAGCCAAAGCCGAAGTCGAAGAATCAGAAAAAACCATCGCTCTGTTGAAAGAGCAAATCGCTGAAATTGAAAAAGCTAAAGCGGCTGCAATGGAAGAGATCAACCAACGCTGGGCAGAGATCGCCGCCCAAATTCGAGACGAAAACATCTTGCCCCTGAAAAAAGATGTCTTTTTAGAGTTTTTTGGCATCCTCTGGCAACCTAATTATCTCATTCAAGATGGCCAAAACGTCATTGAGACACCTGCGTACTCAATCTAACAGAATCTTCTACAGAGAGAGATTGCCATGCAACCTATCCATGAAACCCTTTGTTTACTGGTAGCAACCGGTTATCTCAACGAGCACATCAAGGAATACGAAGCCATGATTGCTCCACCGAAGTATCTCTGTACTTCCTGCGGTCGGGTAGCACGCCAGGCAGAGCTTATCTGCCTGCCGCGCCCCATCAACCTCTGCGCCGAAACTGCGATCAAAGAGGAAGAACAGCAATGAACCAATCCCCTGCGGATACCCTTAATTCGATTGGCGTGCTGAAACGGCGCGAGATCGAAGCCCGCATTCTCAAGCCCGTGTTGGAAGCCTTTGCGCAAGAACTCAGCTGGGAGCGCACGGTCGAAATTCTGCAGGGTGTGATTGTCAAGATCGCCCGCGAACAAGGCAAAGCGCTTTCCCAATCTATGGGCGGGTGCAGCCTGGCGCATTTTGCCGCCGCTCTGGAAAACTGGCAGAAAGACGATGCCATGCAGTTGGAAATCCTCGCCCAAAACGAAGGCGAATTTTCATTCAACGTACTACGTTGTCGTTATGCCGAAATGTATCGCGCCCTGGGGATGGAATCCTTAGGCAGGGTGCTCTCTTGCAGCCGCGACCAGGCATTGATCGAGGGCTTTAACCCCGAAATTGAACTTAGGCGCACGCAAACGATTATGGAAGGCGCGCCATTTTGTGATTTTCGCTATCAGCTCAAGCGCTAACTTTACACGGCAAGGTTGACCCGCGTACCCACCGTTTCTTTTTGATCACTGGTCTGGCGGGCTAATTCAAGGCGAGCGCGCATTGCCATCACATCGGCTTCGGCAGCTACAGCGCGGTCTTGCGGTGAAGGGTCCGCCGGAGCAAGGGCAGCGGCTTTGATGCGAGCCGCCTTTCGAATGGTTGCTTCCGGATCGCCTTCCACCGGGCTGGTGTCAATGGTTACCTCGCCAGCCACGGCGTATAGCTTGTTGTCTGGCCCCGTTTCATAAGAATACTGCGCCCGACTGCGGATTAAGTTTCCTCCAGCACGAATGTGGGCTTCTTCGTGAGCGCGCACTTTGCGGTCGGTCTCTTTCAGCCTGGCGATTGCTTGCTTGTCTTGCTCGCTGAGTTCTTTCTGACCGAACGGATTTTGACCGGCAGCGGTTTCCTTATCGTTGCTTTGTGTAGAGCGAATTCGCCCAGGCGCCTCGGGCGATAAGCCCACTGCTACAGGACGGCTCCCTTGAGCATTGTCCTGGTCACCTTGCAGCCATTTTTGCCACTCGGCGCGCGCTTCCTGTAACCCGTTCAGGGTGAAGGCAGATGAACTCAACCCCATAGGCCCAAAATCGCTCATGACCGACACGACCTCTGTTGTGTTATCGGCAGAATCTGATAAAACTTTAGCAATTTTCTTGTCTGAATTCGATGAATTTCGACTATACTTTGCAAATTAGAAAATCAGGGTCTAAAAAATCGGATATTCATCCCAAAGGAACAGTGATGCCTCGCTTTGTACACCGTTTTCTTGTGCGTGCGCCTTTAGAAAAAGTGGCAAACTTTCATCGCGATACCCGCGCCCTGCGCCGGCTAACCCCGCCGCCCATCTGGGTGCAATTTCACCACCTTGAACCCCTGGCTGAAAACTCAATTGCTGAGTTTACTCTCTGGTTTGGCCCCTTCCCTGTGCGTTGGCACGCTTTGCACACCAATGTTCATCCATCCCAGGGGTTTACCGACACCCAGGTACAAGGGCCTTTGCAATCCTGGCGCCACACCCATTCCTTTCAAGCCATTGATGACCAGACAACCCAAATTACAGAAACCATTGAATATGAGCACCACGCTGGTTGGAAAGGGCTTTTGACCCGTTTGCTCTATTCTGCCTTCGCCTTGCGCCTGCTATTTCTCTACCGCCAGTGGGCCACCCGGTTCTGGTTGGAATGGAAAAGCTAAATGAGGAGACATTGAGCAATGGCAACCAGACCCACACCCCACGTCTTAATCATTGGCGCCGGCATTGGCGGTTTGACCACCGCCGCTCTTTTGCTCCACGCTGGTTGTAGGGTTACCGTACTCGAAGCTCACATTTATCCTGGAGGGTGCGCTGGGACCTTCTACCATCAAAAATTTCGTTTCGATGTAGGCGCCACTCTGGCGGGTGGCTTTTCGCCTGGCGGACCGCACGCCCGCTTAGCCGAGATGCTGGACATTGAATGGCCGATCAAGCCGGTTAACCCGGCCTGGATCACCTATCTGGACGGAAGAGCAATTTTCCAATGGGCAGAGCGAGAGCGCTGGTGGGATGAAATCAACCGTCATTTTCCCGAAAGCGTTCCATTTTGGAAAAAACAGGAGTGGCTGGCAAATCAGGCTTGGGACATCTCTGCCAGAGATTTTCCGTGGCCACCGCGCTCAGTGCGAGAGATGCTCACCATCCTGAGCGCTATCCAACCCACAACCTTGCGCGCGGCGCCGTACGCCCTGCGCACCATGGCCTCCTTTTTACCCCCAAACGCCACACCAACCCTGCGCACTTTTTTAGATGCACAACTGTTGATCTCCGCCCAAAGCCTGGCTCAGTCCACCAATGCCCTCTATGGAAGCGCCGCCTTGGACTTGCCCCGTCGGGGGGTAAATCATGTTCGCGGCGGCATTGGCAGCCTGGCTCAAACCCTGGCAAATTGGGGTAGCCAAAGAGGACTGACCCTGCTCTACCGTCAAAAAGTGGAGCGTTTGGAGGTCAAACAGGGACGTGGCATAAGGGTCTATACGAATAAAAAGCAAACCTTCGAAGCCGACGCCTTTGTCGCCAACCTTACACCCTGGGGACTGGCTGCTTTGCTTGGAGAAAACGCTCCCCGTGCTTTAGGCCGCGAAATCCAAACGCGCCCTCCGACCTGGGGCGCCTTTACGCTTTACCTGGGTGTGGAGGCCGACCGCCTTCCCCGCTTACCTTCCGACCACTTTCAAGTCATTGTTGACCCATCCCGTCCGCTTGGAGAGGGAAATTCGGTCTTTATCTCGCTTTCACCCAATGATGATCCAAGTCGTGCCCCGCAGGGAATGCGCGCCATTACCCTCTCGACCCACACAGCAATTGCCAACTGGCAAATCGATGAACAGGCCTCCGAAGAACAGAGCACTGAGTACACCGAGCGGATGATCCGGGCGGCCGAGATTGCTATTCCCGGCATTCGTCAGGCAATTCGGCTAGCCTTGCCTGGCACACCGCACACCTTCGAGTTCTACACCCATCGCCCCTCCGGAATGGTTGGCGGTTTCCCCCAAACCTCGCTATTGCGTGCCCGCAGTCCATGGACCGGCCTGGCAAATGTCTGGCTGGTCGGGGACTCAATTTTTCCTGGCCAATCGACGGCTGGCGTGACCCTTGGCGCCTTGCGGGTTGCCGGGGAGGTCATCCACTGGTTAAGCCAGTCCTGTCAGAATCGTAGCTGGTCAATTGCCAGAACCACGAAGGCCTTCAAAGCAACCTGAGGAAAACGGTAATGAACGCATTTTTATTGATTATCCTTGCCTGCGCATTTTATGGTTTTTTGCATTCATTCCTGGCTGCGCGCTGGCTGAAAGCATGGGTGCGCCAACAATGGGGGGAAGGCTTTTACCGTTGGTATCGCTTAATCTATAATCTGATTGTGAGCCTTACCTTTCTTCCCATTCTCGCCCTCCTTGCCTGGCTACCCGATCGCACCCTCTATGTGATTCCCTTCCCGTGGTCGCTGGTCACAGGTTTTATCCAACTTCTGGCGGTTGGAACGATCTTTCTGGCACTATTGCAAAGTGGTCTGATTTCGTTTTTAGGCATTGACGCTTTTTTCAGCAAACCTTCGTCCGTCAACGAAAAACTGGTTGTCACGGGACTATACGCCTGGGTACGTCACCCCATATATACCGCCGGGCTGGTCTTTCTCTGGCTGACACCGATCCTGACCCGCAACCTTTTGGCACTGAATATCGGGCTAACCCTGTATCTCTTGGTCGGCGCCTGGCTAGAGGAACGCAAAATGGTTGCTGAATTTGGCGAGGCTTACCGTCAATACCAGCGGCGCGTGCCAATGCTGGTACCCTATCGCTTTCCGAAATAAAGTCTTTCTATAGCCTTCTAGATAATCCCCAAGATGAGCTTATCCTCAGTCAGGGCAAAATGTCACCTTGCCTTTGCTGGCGAAGTGACAAATTTCACATTGACTTCCCCCCATACCCTGGTTATAATCAAGGCAACAATTTAAGATACCTTCGGGGCAGGGTGCGGTCGGAAACGACCTATTCCCGATCGGCGGTAAAGCCCGCGAGCGCAAGAAAGCGCACGATTCGGTGAAACTCCGAAGCCGACGGTATAGTCCGGATGGAAGAAGGTTAAGCCTGGAGAAAGTTTGCGCGCCATCCCTTAACGGCGAGCGGTATGCCCCGAAAGCCATCTGGTTTTCGGGTTTTTTGTCAGAAGTTATCTTGATCCAGTGTTGCACTTGTGCCCCGAATCGCGCTGATTCGGGGCTTTGGTTTTGAAAGATAAGATGAACTTAATTGAGATACCCAAACGCCTTCCCTTCCAACGCCAGCTCAGCCGTACACAACACGCGCTGACCGTGGCGGCATCTCTAGGAAGTGCGCTCCTTTTCTGGCATTTCGCTACGCAGCTCTGGCAATTCCCTCCCTTCATTCTCCCCCCGCCAGGGCTGGTGGGGCAACGTTTCCTTCAGGTGTTGTTGGATGGCAGCTTACTCCGCCATACAGCCTATACCCTCTTTGAAGTTCTCTGCGGATTGACTCTCGGCGTGCTTACCGCGACCCTGTTGGGTTATCTGTTAGCAAAATCACACTGGTTTGAGCGGATTTTATCTCCCTATATAGTCGCCAGTCAGTCAATCCCAATTGTCGCCATTGCCCCGCTTCTGGTGATCTGGTTTGGGCCTGGTCTGTTCTCGAAAATCTTAATCTGCGCTCTCATCGTCTTCTTCCCGGTGCTGGTCAACACCATTGTCGGGCTACGTTCGGTGCCGGAGGAGCTCAGCGATCTGATGCGCTCGCTCAAAGCCGATCGCTGGCAAACCATCCGCTATCTGGAGGCGCCGGCTGCTCTGCCGGTCTTCCTTGGCGGGTTGCGCATCGGCGCCACCCTGTCGGTCATTGGCGCCGTGGTTGGCGAATTTGTCGGCGCTGACCGCGGGCTTGGTTTTCTGGTCAATGTAGCCCGGGGTAAATATGATACCCCACTGGTATTCGTGGCCGTGTTCACATTAATTGCCATGGCATTGCTGCTTTACACAAGCGTCTTCCTGATTGAAAAGCGCCTGCTCACCTGGCAGCAACGCCAGGAAGATAACCTTTCACTTCCTTGAATAGGAGTTTTTCGATGCGCCGTTCAACCTTCATCATCACCATTCTGTTCTTGAGCGCGCTGACTACTGCCTGCGCACAAAGGACAACTGTCCCTCCATCGGGTAATTCTCCCACCCAACCTCAGGTCGATCAAGTCCGCCTGCCCATGGGATACATTCCCAACGTCCAATTTGCCCCCTTTTATGTCGCCCAGGACTTTGGCTACTTTTCCGAGGAAAGGATAGCCATTGAATTCGATTACAGTTTTGAAACCGATGGCATTGCCCTGGTTGGAGCAAACAATCTGCAGTTCACCATGGCATCTGGGGAGCAAATCTTGCTTGCCCGCGCCCAGGGATTACCGGTCGTCTACGTCATGGCGTATTACCACGCTTACCCGGTCGGAGTGGTTGCCTTTCCCGATCAGAACCTGAAAACTCCAGCCGACCTGAAAGGCAAAAAGATTGGCTTGCCCGGCTTATTAGGGGCTACCTATATCGGCCTGCGCGCGCTGTTGAAAGTGGGCGGTGTCAGTGAATCGGAGGTTCTGCTTGACTCCATCGGTTATAACCAGGTCGAAGCCCTGATCGGCGGACAAGATCAGGCAGTCGTGATTTACGCCAACAATGAGCCGATTCAACTGGCTGCCCAGGGGTATACCGTTGACTTGCTGAAGGTCGCCGATTATGTCCAGTTGGCTTCCAATGGGTTAGTAACCAACGAGAAAACACTGGCTGAAAATCCCGATCTGGTGCGCAGAATGACGCGCGCCATCCTGCGTGGCATGACCTACGTGATCCAAAACCGCGACAATGCCTATGAAATCTGCACGAAATACATCCCAGGCTTGACCGAAAGCGATGAACGCGTCCAACGCGAAATTTTGCGCGCAACCATCGAGTATTGGAAAGCCCAACAGATGGGCTATTCCGACCCGCAGGCCTGGCAAAACATGCAGGAGCTGCTCTTAGATATGGGGCTGCTTCAGGATGCCTTACCGCTCGAGAAAGCCTTCACCAATCAGTTTGTCACACCCTGAACCAAAGGAGGCAATATGTTGCGACCCGAACCGGAACAAATGACGACGCTAGCCATTGCAGAGCAAAAAACAAAAGAAGCGCTGCTGGCGATCGAAGCACGTAATCTGAGCGTCACTTACTCCAATGGCAACGGAGGATTGCGCGCCATTCAAGACATCTCCTTTCGGGTTCAAGAGCAAGAATTTGTGTGCGTTCTCGGACCTTCCGGGAGCGGTAAATCTACGCTCTTACGGGTGCTGGCCGGCCTGCTGACCCCCACCCAGGGAGAAGTCTTTTTTTATGGCGAACCACTCAAAGAACCCCGACGTGAGATCGGTTTTGTGTTCCAAAAAGCCAACCTCATGCCGTGGCGAACCGTCCTTCAAAACATTTTATTGCCACTGGAACTACAAAATGTGCCCCCTGCCGAAGCCCGACAGCGGGCAATGGAATTAATTGATCTGGTCGGTTTGCGCGGTTTTGAAGATTCTTTACCTCGCGATCTATCCGGCGGCATGGCACAGCGAGTTGCCATAGCTCGTGCCCTGATTCACGATCCCCAGCTCCTCTTACTGGATGAGCCCTTCGGTGGATTGGACGCCTTGACTCGCGAACGGATGGGCGATGAGTTGCTGCGCATCTGGCAAGCCCGCCAGAAAACGGTGGTCATGGTCACCCATTCTATTCCCGAAGCGATCTATCTCTCCGACCGCATTTTGGTCTTCACCCCGCGCCCTGGCAAGCTAAGGCTGGATTTACCAGTCTATCTGCCGCGACCACGCAAGGATGAAATTCGCTACTCGCCGGCTTTTGGCGAATTATCCAAGTGTCTGCGGGCAGAAATCGGCTAAGCCACATTTCCTGTTGAAACGTCCCGAAGGTTTTGTCAACGTAAATTTTGCCTCAAAACCAAACCTTCGGGACACTTGTTTCACGCTTCTTTCAACTAGATTTGACCAAAAAATTCTTTTCACCTGAAAAAGCTCATGGTAAGATAGCAGACACCATGAGAAACGTATTTCGGATTCTCCTCAGCCTGATCTTTTTTCTTGTTTCGCTACCTGGGGTGGCAGCAGCCCAAACTCCAATTGCCTGGTCTTTACGGTCATTAGAAGTGGATATCTGGCCGGAGTATGATCGTCCGTCAGTTCTGGTCATCTATCATCTCACCCTGCCCAACGAGGTGCCTCTTCCTGCCGAACTGCGCATCCGCATTCCTGCTGCGGCTGGCGAACCGCACGCTTTAGCCGTGCGCGAAGCTGATGGTTCACTGATCACCATCTCCTACACCCGAAATGTACTTGGGGATTGGAGCGAAATTGTATTTACGACCACCCTACCCGAAATTCAACTGGAATACTACGACCCAACCCTGAGAAAAGAGGGCTCGCAGCGCACCTTTCTTTATCAGTGGACGGGAGATTATCCGGTAGAAGCATTAACCATCCAGATTCAACAACCCATTGGCGCGGCGGAAATGAAGATCACGCCCAATACAACCAACCTTGCGGTCGGAAAAGACGGGCTCACCTACTATGTTACCCAGGTCGACTCGCTGGCGGCTGGTCAAAGCTTTGAGGTCAGCCTCCAATATCGGAAACCTAACGACTCTTTGACTGCTGAAAGTTTAAAGGTGCAACCCAGCGCGCCCATGGGGAATGTCACCTCCACCACCCCTGTGACTGGTAGTTTTATTCCCTGGCTTTTGGGTGGGTTGGGAATTTTTCTAATCGTAGGGGCGGTAGCTTGGTGGTATTGGCAAGCCCGAACGGTGAAGCCTCGCCCCAAAACCCAACGACCGCGCCATCGGCGGCTGGTCATCGAATCGCAAGCGGTCATTCCAGAAGGGGTGGTCTATTGTCATCACTGTGGCAAACGAGCAATGCCTGGTGATCGTTTTTGTCGGGCATGCGGGACAAGGCTTCGCCCATAGCCTGCCAAACCTCATCGATGCTTCGAAAACCCTGATTGGGAAACAATTGCAGAATCTGCGCCGGAGGTAATTTCGACGCTAGCAAGACTTCTGCAGGCGCTCCATCTGCAATCAACCGCCCGTTTTCAAGGATAACCAACCGATCGGCAAGGTTGAGCATAAACTCGACATCATGAGTCACGACCAGAATTGCCATTCCTCTATCACGAAAATCGCGAAGCAAATCGCTCAACCTGGATTTCGCTCTCTCGTCCAAACCGCGCGTTGGCTCGTCGAGCAGCAAAACCAGCGGTTGCGTAACGAGAATCGCCCCTAAAGCCACCCTTTGTCGCTCACCTACGCTCAGATCACGCGGATAACGGTCTGCATGGGTTGCAAGCCCCAACTTTTCCAGTAGACTGCCCGCTTTTTCAGCATCTTCGGGTAACGCGTGATTGCGTAAGGTGAGCAATAACTCCTCCAGAACGGTTTCCGAAAACAGTAGCGCGTTCGGGTCTTGAGGCAAATAGCCAATCAGACGACTTCGTTTCCAGGTAGATAAAGCGGTTATGTCTTCTGAGAGCAACTGAATGCGTCCCTCCTGCAAGGGCGCCAGGCCGAGAATAGCCCGCAGGAGGGTAGTTTTCCCCGCCCCGTTAGAGCCCATCACACACAGAATCTGGGAAGCATAAAGTTGTAAGCTAACCAGTGATAATGCCTGTGTTTTCCCAAAGACAACCCTCAGCTTTTCGAGCGATAAAACAGCCTGTCTCGACTCTCTATTTGTCAGCCAGCTCTGAGAAAAACTAGAGCGATGAGCGAGACGATCCATTCCAACATTCTGAAGCATCTGGCGCCCTTCGGCAACGCTAAGAGGTAAAGGCTGCACTCCTAACCGTTTACCCAATTGTACAACCGGTGGCACAGATTCCATTTGGAGGAGAACCTGGCGGGGATCGCCTGCCAGGGGCGGCTGTTCCTTGCCCGGCAAGTAGACCAGGTAGTCGGTAAAATGCAGAAGACGGTCTAAGCGGTGCTCAGCGATCACAATGGTCAATTTTCGCTGTCGCGCCAGATTTTGCACTAAGGTTAAAATCTCTTCTGCGGAATGTCCATCCAACTGAGAAGTAGGCTCATCAAGGACTAAGACAGAAGGCGCTAAGGATAAGACCGTCGCAATCGCCACTTTCTGTTTTTCACCCCCCGATAAACTTTCCAGCCGCCGTTGCCGTAAATGGAGTATGCCCAGAGCTTGCAATGTGTCTGTGATGCGCTGGGCAATTTGTGGCGCCGGAATTGCTGCGTTTTCTAAATTAAAGGCAATTTCGTCTTCGACGCGATCCAGAATGAATTGCGTTTCGGGATCCTGGAAAACAAAACCCACCTGGCGGCTCATTTGCTGCGGTCCAACCTGAATGGGGTTAACCCCCTGGACGTCGATCTCGCCCTCCACAATCCCGCCACTGAAATGGGGCACCAGACCATTGATTAACCGTAACAGGGTGGATTTTCCACTTCCCGACGCCCCACAGACCAGACAGAAGATGCCCGGCGGAAGTGCAAAATTTGCTCCCCGGATAACCCACCGCTGAGCCGGCGAGTAGGAAAAGGAGACATTATGAAACCGAATCATGTTTTTGAAAAGCCGCCATCAGCCAGGGACTGAGGGTTCCCAATAAGAGACAAGCCACCCAGGGCTCAAAAGGCGGTAGCCTTAAAACAGGGTAGGGGCTATAAGCCAAACGCGGTGCGCTGAGGACAAAACTCTGGAAAAGCAGAAAAATTAACAAACAGGCGCAACCGCTCATCGCCAATGCATCTCGCAGGCGAAAAGGAGTCGAGCGGTAAACGGTGTAACGGACCTTTCGTGTTGTGGCAAGGACGACAATTACAAAGAGCGCCATCGCTCCTCCAAAAAGCAAATTGGCTGCCCAACCGGGCAAACCCCAGAAGCGCGACAGCCATCCGCCCAACAAGAGACCAAATCCGCCTAAAAAAGCGCCGCGCCATACCGTTTGATTCGATGATACCGAAGATTGAAGAAAACCCCGCGCCGTCATCACCTCTGCCAATTGAAAAGCATGTTCCAGAGAACTGACCAGAAGGGGTAAGAGCAAAGCCAGCTTATTCCGCAATCCAGAAAGATTGTTGCCGCGAATGGCTTGCGCCTCCTGAATCTGGTGGACTTCACGTTGCAACAAAGGGACAAAGGTTATCGCAATTGAGCCAACGATGGCAATCGAATGGAATGCCCGCGGCAGCATGTGGAGAAAAGATGGGATTGAGACGTTGCGGTTGAACACCCAAAACGCTAATAGGATCACGCTCAAGGCCAAGCCGTTGGTAGCCCCATATACCACAGCTTCCCAGGTAATTTTGCCACTCAAGAGAGGAAATTGCCCTGGAAGGATAAAAATGACCCGTTCGCCTACATGTACCGTAAAGGCATTGAAGATTGCGCCGAACGGCACAACCATCAGGCTCAGCCAGAAAGGAAGGGGAGCGTTTCCCCCTGCTAACTCCCCCATGCCTCCAGCGGCATGCACAATCGCCACACACAACCAGACCACCACCAAATAGAGAGGATTGCGCGTCAATGAGACGCACAGGAGAATTGTTGTCATCCAAGTTAGCCATACCCATGCATGAAAATGTGCAGGCGTGTGTCCTTCTGGCATCGGCTCAAACCTCCGCAGCCAAGTACACGAAGGTGAACCGTTCACGAAAACGGCGCAACACCCGTAAGGTCACAGGTGCTAAGGTAACGATCAGCAAGACATTTCCCATGGATCGACCGAGGTCCCAGGCTAAAGAGGTCACCAGGTAAAAGACGCCATAGCGGGTAAGAGTCTGCGAGAAGGAAATGCCAGGTTGCCAATATTGATCGGATGGTCCGATTAAAAATGGCCATGACCACAGGTTCATAATCGCGCCATACAGCAACCCCCAAACAGCGCCAAAGATCGCCAGTACCACCGTCTCTCCAGCTTTTCCATGCCATCCCAGATGGGAGGTTATAGGGAAAAGCATTGCGGCACTCATTCCCACCCAACCGGCGGTGAACATCTGGCTCGGCAACCAGGGACCAACCCCACCGGTCAAAATCGCCGATACAAACAGGGTCATCGCTCCCATCAGAAAGCCAAATTTGGCACCAAATAAATACCCTGATAAGATGATTAAGAAGAAGATCGGACTAAAACCCCCAGGGCCAGGGATGGCTGTCTCGATATAGCGCAAGACAGAATTCATGGCTACCAAAACCCCCATCAACGCCACAAAACGGGCATTGGCGGTGCTTTGCTGCGATTCAAACAGCATGGCAAGCACACATAAGCCCAAGATCAGCGTCATCGTCAGGGGCATCTCGCTTACGCGGATGCCAGCCGGGCTGGGAGTTTGTTCAAAATTGGGGAAGAAAAATGGATAGAGGAAGGAAAAACACCCCAGCAAGGTGCTGCTCAGGATCACCAGATCGCTCATCAACCGTTCCAGAAGCCTCGGTCTCATTGGGCATTCCTGCGCCGCACTAGGATGATCAAGAGACCCAGCAAGCCTCCTGCAATGGCAAAGAACACCAGATAGGCGACATCCAGAGAACCAAAACCAAAGCTACTCTGGCTTAGGGCATCCTCCGGGTTGCCATTCTCTTCAAGCAACTCAGATTGGCGGGAGGCTTCAACCGCCGTAGCCGTTAGGGAGATAGATTGCAAGTCAAGCGCAACTTCGCCCTGAGGGCTTGCCTGAGAATGGGGAAGATTCTGGCTTGGGGCAACGGTTGTGGCTGCCATAGCAACGGCAAACGGCAGGGTAATGGTCGGCGAAGGGGTCAGGGTGGGGGTGCGCAAAGGCAATTGGTTGACGGGTTGCGCTGTCGGTGTTCTGGGGATTGGTGAAACGGTCGGCAATTCGGTCATGGTGGCTGTTGGCAAGATGGCAGTATAGGTCGGAGTCGGTGAAAACACAGGTGTGGCCGTGGACATCGCAACGCTGGTGAAGGTTGCCGTAGGTGAGGAGGTAAAGGTGAAGGTCACCGTGGGCAATGGGGTAAAGGTAAACGTTGCCGCCGGTTGCGGAGCACAGATTTGTTCATAGGTAAAGATGGGCGGCGGTGTACGCCCAGTCCCCCAGATCCAACCTTCAACGGCGCCTTGCGAGACTGGATAGTTACTGGCGCCTAAATTGGAATACACCCACCGGCCATCTTGCAAGTGCCAGTATGACCAGTAGAGATTTTCACCGCTGTTGAATCGGCACCAGCAATTCTCGGCTGGACAGCCAATCTCCCCGATTTTGCAGACCGCCATTCCCATACCGCTGGGTGAGCCGACGACCCCGAGATTGGCTGCTGCCAGCACATCCCAACCCGTCGGGTTGGACTGGTTGAGGGTGACGCATCGGGTGATCACATTTCCTTCGCCAAAATGCACCACCAGCCCCACCTGGATCGGAGATTGGGCATGGGTGTGGAAAGGGGAAAGAAGCAGCAAAGCAAGCAATACCAACCCACACAAGGCAAGCAAACCTGGTCGAGTTAATAATTTTCCCTCACCCCTATCCCCTCTCCCGATGGGAGAGGGGGAATCACCTTCCCTCGCCCCATGGGAGAGGGGCCGGGGGTGAGGGCTTTCTCCCTTCGCCCCATGGGAGAGGGGCCGGTGGTGAGGGCGCTCACCTTTCATTACCCAAGGCTTATGCCAGAACATCTTCCAAGATACGCCTGAAGCATTCACCTGAGTTATCCCTGACTCGTCCAATCGACAAAGAACCTTACCGGCTCCAACATCACCCAATTAGCGGTTGATCAGTGGCATAAAGCTAACCTTACATGCCTCAACGGCAGCGATAGCAAACGGCGCAGGTCTTCCAAGCAAGGCCGGAATCGCCTGTTGAGTGGCTAAAAGATTGGCGCCGCTCGATGGCTGCCACTCAAAACTCCCATTGGGTAGCTGGACCGTTGCCAGAAAGTCAAAGGCTGTCTTACCGTTTTTCTGCCAGGCTACAGAAGTTGGGTCTTGTCCAACGGCGTAGATCGCTTGCAACACGTAAGCGGTTGAGTTCGCATCCGAATCAGTTCCCAAACTAGAGTCGGGATCGTAAGGAAAACCACCATCAGTATTTTGAGCCGTCTGGAGAAAAGCAAGCGCATTGCTAATTACAGGATCACTCGGGCTAACCCCGGCAGCTACCAGCGCTTGAATTGCCAGAGCAGTGGTGTTGGTATCGGCTGTCCAGCCGCTAGACCACTCCCACCCTCCGGTTACCAATGCCAGCCCTTTTAGATAATTTATTGCAGCCACAGGAACGGTATCACTCAACGCCACCGTTCCGAGAATCGCCCAGGCTTGCGGTCCGGCATCCTGATGGAATTTTCCGCTGGACGAATCGTAATAACCAGCAGGTGTCTTTGCCTGATAGGGCATGCATAATTCAGAAGCGCTTGCTCCCACGGCAAATTTCCCTGCTGCGCCGACAGCACTTTTTGTGTACCCTGCACCATTTGCCATCATGTACCCAAGAATTGAGTTACTGGTGTTATCCTTTTTCCATTCAGCCGCTTTGTAATGATTGGCAGCAATGGCCAACAGGCTCTCCACCGAGCTCGAAGCTGCGCTACTTGGCGTCCCGTAACCGCCATCGCTGTTTTGCTGGCTTTTCAGCCATTGCAAGGCGTTCCAGGCGCGCTCAAGCTGGGGATAAGGCACAATCGGAGTTCCTCCCCATACACCCCAGCGCCAGCCATCAATATCACCGTCGCTTCTATTGGTTGTGTCTGCCCCAAAGCTATGGGATTGCCACTGGCTGCCATCCCAGTATTCGTAACTCCAATATTTAGGAGAAGCACAAAAACAATCACTTGCCGGACACCCCACGCCTTCAATCGAGCAGACCGCAATTCCCCAACCCATGTCTTTGGTAACCACATCCAACCCGCTGTTCAGCAGCGCATTCAAGCCGCTAATCGTGGAACTCGAGAATTCCACTTTACGGATCAAACGGTCGGTGTCTGAAAACTGAACGACCACGCTGACTGTGCTGTTTGCAGCGGGCTGTGATTCGGCTGCCCTTGCCAGCCAGGGATGGGTAATGCCCACGAGGCCTATTCCAAAGAGAACCACAGCAATGACAGGAAAAAGAGAAGATCGTGTACGCATGGTTGCCTCCGTCAGGTAAAAAATATTGTGAATCTAGCGTGCGGAGGAGGCCTGTTCCCAAAACGAAACCCGCCCTTAGTAGGGCGGGAGGCTTTGGAGTTATCTGTGCGAAGGGGAAAACGCTCAGAACGCCCGGCCTCCCTTACCGCGAGGGAGCATACGAGCAAGATACAGGCGGGTAATCGGGCTTCGCACGTCGTGCGCTACCGTTGCGGGACAGCGCCGGACTTCCCATTTGGGTCACCGGCTTCCCCCATTCTACGCCATGCATCCGGGCATTGGCGCACCTGTATCTGCAAGTTCAATTGTTCATACAGTATATCAAAGGCAGGAATGAAAAATCAAGTGACATTTGTCATCTTCTTGATTAACTCAACCGATTCGCACAGCATTGATGGACTTCGCTATCTCTATTCCTCAGAAACACTGCGCGCCAATGGAGACAACCCGTCCATAACCTTTCCCCTACCCAGCATTCGGGCTAAGAAATAGAGCTCAATGCCAGCTTCGAGGGGGTTCCAAAAAACGTTTTTTAATCTGGTAAAATGAATATTGAGATTAACTGCGATCTTAGATAATGTTAATCTTATTTGCCAAATTCTGGATTAAACTTGTGATGTTTAGAACAGAAACGATGACTGGTGAAAATATCCTTTGGAGGTAATGCGATGGAACAGACACTCTCGAGTTCAGCTTCAAATGTCCCAGCCAATCGGCTGAAATTTTTAATTGGTGGGCTTTTGATCGTTGCAGCAGTGATCTATTTGATCATCACTTCCACCCAAGCCAGCGCGCAGTATTTCATGACAGTTGCAGAACTGGAAGAAAAAGGGAGTCAAGTCATTGGGCGCGACCTGCGCATCTCCGGCGCGGTGATTGGCGATTCAATTCAGTATGACCCTCAGACGCTGACCTTGCGCTTTACCGTTGCCCATGTGCCCGGTGACAACAAAGAGATCGAAGCCCAAGGCGGCCTAGCAGCCGTCCTCCATGCAGCGGTCAGCGACCCTGGGCGGCCTCGCCTGCAGGTTGTCTACCAGGGCGTGAAGCCGGACTTGCTACGCAATGAAGCACAGGCGATCATGACCGGCAAACTTGGCGAAGATGGCATATTTTACGCCGAAGAGTTGCTACTCAAGTGCCCAACCAAATATGAAGAAGCCTTACCCGAGCAAAGCGAGGGATAAACCCGCAGCCCGGCAAAACAGATTGGAGCAAGTATGATCACTGACCTAGGCTATGGCACTCTTGCCCTGACTTTTCTGCTATCGATTTATGGCATCCTGGCGGCCGTCTGGGGAGTTCAACAGCGACGTCCGGATTGGATCGATAGCGCTCGCAATGCCATGCTACTCACGTTTCCCCTTCTGACCCTTTCGTCCCTCAGCCTGATTTACCTTTTGGTCAACGGACATTACGAAGTAGATTATGTGGCTTCCGTAACCAGTAACAGTATGCCGCTCTACCTGCGCATCACCGCCTTGTGGGGAGGGCAAGCTGGCTCCCTGCTCTTTTGGTGCTGGCTGATGTCCGCATTTGCCAGCGCGGTGACTTTGCGCAATTGGGAACGCGATCGCGAGTTCCTTCCCTGGGTTATCGTGGTCTCCCTGATCACCTTAGCTTTCTTCTTAGGGCTCACATTATTTGTCGAAAATCCCTTCGATCGCCTGTGGTTACTGCCGGGCGGCATTGCTTTGAAATCCTTCTTTGCCCCACAAGGGGCAATCCCTTACTTTCAGAGCGATGGCAAAGGGTTGAATCCGCTGCTGCGCCATCCAGGGATGATCATCCACCCCCCCATGTTGTATTTGGGCTTTGTCTCCTTTGTGATCCCCTTTGCCTTTGCCATTGCATCCTTGATCACCAATCGCAGCGACGATCGTTGGATTCGTATTACCCGGCGCTGGAGTCTGGTCGCCTGGCTGTTTCTCTCGCTCGGCCTGATTCTTGGCGGACGATGGGCGTATGACGTGCTGGGTTGGGGTGGTTATTGGGGCTGGGATCCAGTCGAAATCGCTGCCTTTATGCCATGGTTGACCGGCACTGCATTTCTTCATTCAGTGATGATCCAGGAAAAACGGGGCATGCTCAAACACTGGAATATGATCTTGATTATTCTCACCTATAATCTGGTCATCTTTGGCACTTTTCTAACCCGTTCAGGGGTTCTGTCCTCGGTGCATGCCTTTGCTCAAAGCGCAATCGGGCCTTTGTTCTTCATGTATATCGGCGCCAGCTTTGTTATTTCGCTCAGTCTGCTGTTGCGGCGCTGGCAGGACTTGAAATCCGACCTGCACATGACCTCGTTACTCTCCCGTGAAGCCCTCTTTTTGCTAAACAATTTGCTCTTTCTGGGCATCCTGGTCGTCTGCTTTTGGGGGGTGATCTTTCCGCTGATTTCAGAAATCGTCACCGGCCAGAAGGTCACCGTGGGACCGCCCTTCTATGAACGCGCTACGGCACCGCTCTTTGCCGGTTTGTTACTCTTGATGGGCATTGCTCCATTGGCAGCCTGGCGTCATTCCACCGTGCAGACCCTAGGGAAAGCGATCTGGAAACCGACGGTGGTTTCTCTGTTAGCTCCGCTCATTGCCTTCTCCAGCGGGGTACGCAACTGGGCGGCGCTGCTGGGATTCTGGCTGGCGGCTTTTGTCGCCTGTGTAACGCTTTATGAGTATGGCAGGGCAGTGATTGCCCGTTCGCGCGGCCATGGCGAATCGTTGCTGCGCGCTTTTTGGAATTTAGCTGGGCGCAACCGGCGTCGCTACGGCGGCTATATCATCCACCTCGGCGTTGTCTTAATGGCAATCGGGATTATCGGTATTGAACTCTTCCAAAAGGAAACCCAGGGTACCCTGGCACAGGGAGAAGAATTAAGCCTTGGTCCCTATACCATGCGCTTCGATTCGCTGGCCGTCTTCGACACCGCCGACGGACGCAATGTTGCCCGCGCCGTGGTCAGCGTCTATAAGAACGGACAATATGTGGGCGAACTTTATCCCCGCCGCGATTATTATTATGAATCTCAGCAACCCATGACGATCCCAGGTCTGCGCAGTACGATGGAGGATGATTTTTACGTTCTCCTGGTCGATTGGCAACCGATCTCATCAGCCGGAGCAACTTTCAAGGTGTATCAAAATCCACTGGTCAACTGGCTCTGGCTGGGAGGGTTTGTCTTTATCATTGGCACGATGGTGGCTGCCTGGCCAGAAAGGGAAATAAGCCCGGCAACCGCGCGGGCAAGAAGGCGAACCCCGCAAGCTGCCAGAGCATCCTGAAAGGAGCAGATTGGGAAAGATGAAAACTAACCTCTCACTTCTTTGGACGCTTTCTCTCTGGCTGGCATTCTCCCTGGCAATTTTTGGAAGAAACGAGATAGCCCTGGCACAAACCCCTGACCCAGGGACAATCAGCGACGATCAGGTCAATGCCATCGCCAAGCACCTCTATTGCCCGGTCTGCGAAAATGTACCACTCGATGTTTGCGGCACCCAAGCCTGTGAACAATGGCGGCAGGTGATTCGCCAAAAGCTTGCCGAAGGCTGGAGCGAAGCGCAAATTCGTCAATATTTTGTCGATCAATATGGAGACCGCGTTTTAGCCACGCCTCCACCGCGGGGAATCAATTGGTTAGCTTATCTTGTGCCTCCCATCGCCATCCTGGCGGGCGTGTGGATTTTAATTCAGGCTTTTCGTAGTTGGAAGCGCCCACTTCCCGAACCTTACTCGCTTCCTGAACCCGAACCCGTATCCTCTGAAGTCCTTAAGCGCATCGAGGAAGAATTGAAAAATCGCTAAGCCATTTTCGCTCCATCCTTTCTCCAGATAAATGGATGATTATGGAAAAAATCAATCAAGAAATGAGCCAAACAACCAAGCAGACCAGCTCCCCCCGTTGGGGGCGAATGATTGCCTGGTTAGCCGTCATCGGACTTTTGATTATCCTGGCGGCAGGTTTATTGCGCAGCCAACAAGGTTCGGTAAACGTTGGGCAAAGGATTCCGGACTTTACATTGACAACTTTTGACGGGCAAACCATTCGCTCTGCTGACCTGCGAGGAAAAGTTCTGGTAATCAACTTCTGGGCTTCGTGGTGTAAGCCCTGCGAGCAAGAAGCCGCCGATCTGGAAGCTGCCTGGCGTTTCTATCAGGGGAGTGGGAAGGTTATTTTTTTAGGTGTCGACTATGTCGACACTGAACCCGAAGCGCGCGCCTATCTGGAAAAATTTTCGATCACCTACCCTAACGGACCCGATCTCGGTACGCGCATCTCGCAAGCCTTTCGCATCCGTGGCGTGCCGGAAACCTACATAGTCAATCAACAGGGCATCCTGCAATTTGTGCAAATCGGTCCTTTCCGGTCTTTATCCCAAATCAAGTCGGTAATCGATCCTTTGCTCCAACCCTAACGAAGGAAGCAGTTTATGTATGTCGGATCAATCTTTCTGTTGCTTGGAATCCTCTTGCTGGTGATCCTCTATCTTGCCCGCCCGCTCTTGCTGCATCGAGCAACGCTGGTCACCAAAGAGGAACACGACCTCTCGGCCTTGCTGGCTGAAAAAGAACGCTTGATCAGCGCCATTCAGGAGCTGGATTTTGATCACGCCTTGGGGAAAATTCCGGCTGAAGATTATCCCGCTCAGAGATCGGCGCTTTTAGCCGAGACTGCGGCGATTTTGCAACGCATAGACGCCCTACGCGAGCAACAACTTGTTTCCAGTTCACCTGCCCATGCAGTCCGTCAACCAACGCAACCCCGCCGCCCGACACCGGTCGAGACATCACCCGACGATGAAATAGAAGCTTTGATCGCCAAGCGGCGAAGAGAGCGAGCCGAAAAGGCGGCTGGTTTCTGTCCGCAATGTGGAAAACCCGTCCAACAATCGGATCGTTTTTGCTCAAAGTGTGGCACACCTTTGCTTGAAGAAGTGGAACAGGCGGAATGAAAGCAACCATGATCAGCCTGCGACAATTTCTCTTTAAAAATTTTCAGCCCCAAAAACTGGTTTGGTTAGGCTGTTTCTTGCTGGCGGTTGGAGTTACAGGATGTTCTTTCTCTTTGGCCGCCGACGTCACTCCCCCACCTGGAGCCAGCGATATTACGATCTCGCGCACCCAGATAGCAAGCTCGCTGCAAGATATCTATCCTCTCGTGCCACCGAATGCAAACAATGGCAAGGCAATTTATGAAGAAAAGTGTGCTGCCTGTCATGGTGTTAATGGAGATGGCGACGGACCACGCGCTGCCCAACTTCCTAACCCCGTCCCAGCGCTCTCCGATCCAGAAGTTGCCCGTCAAGCCGTTCCTGCCGGTTGGTATTTGATTGTCACCAATGGCAACCTCGATCGCTTCATGCCACCGTTTCCAAGCCTTTCTGATAGCCAGCGCTGGGATGTCGTTGCCTACGCCCTCTCGCTTAGCACTTCATCGACCGCCATTGAGCAGGGCGCGCAGCTTTACCAAGCCCATTGCGCCACCTGTCATGGGGTAGAAGGGAAAGGCGATGGTCCTCAAGCCAGCGGTCTTTCAAAACCGCCTACGAATCTGACCGACCTGGCTTTTGGAGCGTCTAAATCGGGCTTTGACCTCTATTCCAGCCTTGTACTGGGCATGCCCCCGGCTATGCCAGCCTTTGGCGAAAAACTCAACGACGAACAACGCTGGGCAATTGTAGCTTATCTCCAATCGTTGACATTCACTACGCCTACCGAAGCGATTCAAAATGCTACCACCCAGGCTACTCTGGCAGCGCCAGTCTCTGGTGAAGTGCCAGGCACTGCTCTCCCAACACCGGGTGGCACCCCAGTGTCGACCCCTGCAGAGCAACCCGCAAATGGTAAAGGGAAAATTACGGGACGCGTCTCCAACGGCTCCGGCGGAGTGGTCCCAACTAACCTGGTCATCACCCTGGAAGGATATGATAATTTTGAACAGGTGATTACGGCTACCACTACCCTAAGAAGTGACGATACCTTTTCCTTTGAGAACATTGACATGCAAGAAGGGCGCGTCTTTGTAGCCTACACTGAATATAGTGGCGCAACTTACGCCTCGGATGTTGCCGTAACGACTTCTCCAAATGCGACGCTTGACTTGCCTATCATGATTTATGATACCACTACCGACCCTTCGGTGATCAAGTGCGATCGCCTGCATCTGTTTTTTGACTTGCTTGATGAAAACACCTTACGGGTCGTTCAACTCTACATCATGTCCAATACCTCGAATAAAACCCTGGTTGCCGAGCAATCCGGTCAACCAACGGTGCGCTTCAAATTGCCGGTAGGATCAAGCAATTTACAATTTCAGGATAGCGTCTTGGGGGAACGGTACATCTCCACTCCAGATGGTTTCGGGGACACCGCTTCAATTCGCCCTGGGTCGGGAAATTATCAGGTCTTGTTCTCTTTTACCATGCCATACAATCGAAAACTCGATTTAGTGCAGCCCATTTCTATCCCGGTTGACGCGGTGGTTGTTTTAGTTCCCGAAGGCAGCCTCAAAGTGCGTAGCACCTTTCTGCGCGATGATGGAAAGCGGGACGCCGAGGGCACTATTTACCACATGTATAGCGGTGGCAATTTGTCTGTAGGGGAGGAATTGCGGATAACGATCAGCGGTCAGCCTGGAGCAAGCGGTTTCTCACTCAGTGGAGGAAGCCGTGAATCGCTCATGGTGGGATTGATTGTCTTCGGACTGGCATTTATCTTTGCCGGAATCTGGTTTTATCGACACACGCGTCTCGAGGAATTGGAAGAAGAAGAGGAACAGGCTTTGAACGCCCCTGAAAGCCAAGAAGCCGTCATTGACGCCATCATTGCCCTGGATGATCTTTACCAAAGTGGAGGGTTACCCGAAGAAGCCTATCAAGCCCGGCGCGCTGAGCTAAAAGAAAAATTAAAAGCCCTCAGAGGCAAATCCTGAACCGCCACGTCTGGAAGTGCCATGATTGTTGTGCGCAAATTAGTGAAACGCTTTGGATTGAAGACTGTTCTGCGCGGTCTGGACTTCATGGTAGATGCGGGTGAGTTCGTCGCCATTATCGGTCCAAATGGGGCAGGAAAAACTACCTTTTTGCGCATTCTAGCCACCCTTTCCAGGCCAAGCCTGGGCGAGGTTGCCATTGCCGGCTTTGCCTTACCCACACATGCGGCAGCCGTGCGGCGTCGCTTAGGAGTGGTGACCCATTTACCGTTGCTTTACGGCGACCTGACCGCTGAAGAAAACCTGCGCTTCTACGGACGGTTATACAACCTGGATTCCCTGAACAAACGCGTGGCAGAAGTTTTGCAACTGGTAGGATTATTTGAACGGCGATTTGACCTGGTGCGCACCTTTTCCCGTGGTATGCAACAACGCCTGGCTATCGGTCGGGCAGTGCTTCACGATCCTGAAGTCATCCTTTTTGATGAGCCCCATACTGGTTTAGATCAGGAAGCCTGTGCCATGCTTGATAATGTTTTGGCAGAAGTTGCGGCGCGCGGCCGGACAGTGGTGATGACCTCGCATGACCTGATGCGCGTGAGCGAATTAGCTTCCCGCTTCGATGTCCTCTCCAACGGCGTGATTGTAGCTTCGGCAACGAGAGAACAACTGCAACCCGATCAACTGCTGGCTTTTTACCGTCAAGCCGTGCATCAGAGCAAGGATTCCAACCCTGCCCGTCTGCCAAACGACATCTGAGGATACACGGAAAGGAAACAATCAACCCTGATGAACTTTCTACGGGCAACTTTAGCGGTGATCGCCAAAGACCTTAGCGGAGAATTGCGCAGCCGCGAATTGCTCTCGGCAATGTTTGTCTTTGCTGTGTTGGTTATTTTGATCTTCAACTTTGCTTTGGAATTGGATGTCAAAACGCGCAGCACGGTCACTGCGGGGGTATTGTGGGTAACCTTTGCCTTTGCCGGTAGCCTCGGCTTGAATCGTTCCATGGCAATGGAAAAAGATCGCGGTTGCATGGATGGACTCCTGCTTGCCCCCGTTGACCGCAGCGCCATCTATTTTGGTAAAATGTTTGCTAACCTGATCTTTATGCTGCTGGTGGAAGCCATTGTTTTACCGCTCTATAGCGTTCTTTACAACACTAATCTCTTTCAAGCTGGCTTTTTAGGAGTTGTTCTCTTGGGATCGTTGGGATATGTGTCGGTTGGTACCCTGTTAGCAACCATGACCGTTCAAACCCGAACTCGCGATGTGCTTTTACCCATTTTACTTTTCCCGTTGGCAATTCCGGTCTTCATCGCGGCCGTCAAAGCCAGTACGGGATATTTACAAGGATTGGACATGGAAGCGATTCGCCCCTGGTTAAATTTACTGGTTGTTTACGACACGGTTTTTACCGCGGTCGCTTTTATGGTTTTTGATTTTGTTGTAGAAGAGTAGAACTCTAGAACACCAAAGGAGGCAACAATGCAACCAAAACCAAAAGCACTAACCTATTTGGACATTTTTACGGCTGTTCTCTTGCTGAGCTCGGTGGGGATGGTCTTTTTCTATGCCCCCATGGAAGCGGTCATGGGGAATGTACAACGCGTGTTTTATTATCACGTAGCCACTGGTTGGGTGGGAATGCTCAGCTTTTTTGCAGCGGCGATCGCTGGCATCCTCTACCTGAGGAGCAAGGATCGCAAGTGGGATGTGTTCGCCCAGGCGGCGGTTGAGATCGGGATTGTGTTCATCTTCTTGAACATTGTTACCGGCTCGATTTGGGCAAGACCGATCTGGAACACCTGGTGGACATGGGACCCTCGCCTGACAACGGCGACCATTATGGAATTGATCTATTTTGCTTATCTAATGCTCCGTCAAGGGATTGAAGATCCCGAACGCCGAGCGCGATTTGGAGCGGTGTATGTCATTCTGGGCTTTGTCAGTGTGCCATTGACGTTCTTTTCGGCGCGCCTGTTCCGCACCATCCACCCCGTGGTCATTGGCACCAACCAGCCCGGTGCGGAAGGCCAGTTTGACATGACCCCCAAGATGGTACAAACTTTCCTCTTCAGCCTGTTTACTTTTACCTTTATCTTTATCGACCTGATGTGGCATCGCCTGCGCCTTGGGCGGTTCGCCGATCAGGTTGAACAACTCAAGTTGCGGTTGAGCCTGTAAGGAGCCATAAAATGATCTTCTCCTTGCTCTTTCAAGAAGGACCGGCTGAGACCACCGCGTATATGATTGCTGGCTATGCAGTGATCTTTGTGGTCATGGCAATCTATATTGGAAGTCTATGGCTACGATGGAGAAACCTGCACCGAGATCAAGAGATGCTTGAAAAGTTGCTACCCAGCCAGCCAAACGAGACAGAATCGTGGGAAGAGCGCAACCCCTGAAGCTGTAGGGTGTTTGTTGACACAAAGAAACCAATCAAACCAGGAGGCTGACAATGACCCTGACTGCGCTATTTCGTCCCAACGAAAATAAAGCTGCACTTGCTTACGACATCCTGGTGATCCTAAGTGGATCATGGCTGATCGCCCTCGCTGCGCAGCTTTCCATTCCCTTACCCTTTAGTCCTGTGCCAATCACCGCTCAGACTTTTGCTGTCTTGCTGGTCGGCGCGGTAGCAGGACGACGGCTCGGAAGTTTAAGTGTAGCCGCTTATCTGGCTCAAGGGCTGGCTGGCTTGCCGGTTTTTGCCGGGGGCACAAGCGGCTTGGGCCGCCTGCTTGGCCCGACCGGTGGTTACCTGCTGGGTTTCTTGGCTGCTGCCTACCTGGTAGGTAGCCTTGCCGAACAAGGTTGGACTCGCCGGGTGGGGGGAACATTACTCGCCATGCTGGCTGGAAACCTTGTCATCTATCTATGTGGTTTGCCCTATCTAGCCCTGTTTGTCGGTGTGGAGAAGGCGCTGGTTGCCGGTTTTTACCCTTTTCTGGTCGGCGATGTAATTAAGATTTTGCTGGCAACGCTGGCGCTCCCTATTAGCTGGAAGATACTCTCGATTTTCAAACCGAGCATACGCTAATCAACCCTGACTGGGCGGACAACGAGGTCCGCCCAGCTCAATAAGTGGATTTAGGTCTCCTCGGAGGATGAGCTGGCTAGAAAACCAGGTTTAATGCTGATTCAAGCGATGATAAATGCCTTTGAGCTGGGGATAGATTTGCTTGAAGACAGCATAGAGCTCGTCATAAACCGGGCGGGTTGATTCTTGTGGTCGCACCGTGTGGGTCACCTGGACAAGTTCCTTCACTGCTTCGATCGAGGGTAGCCATTTCAAGCCCACCATTGCCAGATACGCTGCGCCAAGGGCAGTGGTCTGCTGCGGTTCGGCAACGCATTCCAACGTCCGCCCGGTGATGTCGGCGACAATTTGAACCCAAGGTAAACCTTTTGCGCCACCTCCCATCGTGCGCAGAGGGTCCGGTCGAAAACCGTATAATTCCTCGATATTCTCCACAATCCAGCGCATGTTATAGCCTACCCCTTCATAAACAGCGCGTAATAGATGAGCGTAGGAGTGATTGGCGCCTAAATTGATAAATGCGGCGCGCAGGCGTTCATCGGCAATTGGGGTGCGCTCACCATACATCCAGGGTGTAAAAAGCAGCCTGGCCGACCCGGCTTCGATGCGGCTGACTTCCCGATCCATGCGAGCAAAGAGCTCGCCATCCGGTTCGCGCTGAAAGAATTCACGCGCCGCCCATTTTAGACAAGCGCCAGCCGTTTCCGTCTCAGCAATGAGCAGCAACCTACGCGGGTCTGCAGACTGAATGGTCGGAATGCCCCGTTTGCCCACAACCCGTTTACCGGTCACAATGCCCACAAAACCAGAAGTCCCTAAGCAGAGATGTCCTTCACCCTCGCCCACAGCGCCAGAGCCAACTGCGGCAGTCATGGCATCGCCTGCCCCGCCAAAAACCGGGGTTCCTTCCAGTAACCCCATCTCCTGGGCAGCGCGGCGGGTTAATCCACCCACTTGTTCAAAGGGAAGGACTAACTCGGGAAATTTGCTAGCCTCCAAACCCAAAAAACGCATCAGGGCGGTATCCCACGTTTTGGTTTTCAAATTAAATACACCGGTCACACTGGAGACCGTCGATTCCGCCACCAAACGGCCGGTCGTGCGCGCCAGCAGATAGCCGCTGCAGTCCATCAAGGCAGCGGCTTGGTGATAAATGTGCGGCTCGTTCTTTTTCAGCCAGAGATATTTGGGCAAAACATCCTTGCCGGTGATGGCTACTCCAACGAGGGCAGCAAAGATGGCTCGCCCACCTACCTTGCGCATCACTTGTTCAGCCTCTTCTTCAGCCCGCCCATCTAACCAGCTAATGCACCGACGTAATGGGTTGCCTTCCTTGTCAACCGGCAGAAGATTGACCATTTGGGTCGAAAAGGCTATGCCAGAGATTTGAGACGGAGAAGCTTGCTGCTGGTCAAGCAAACGGCGGGTCGTTGCACAAACAGCCTGCCACCAATCTTCGGGGTTTTGTTCTGCCCAGAGAGGCCGAGGATAATGGGTCGGATAAGGCTCAAAGGCCGTACTTTGTAGTTTACCCTCTTCGTTCACCAGGGCGGCTTTGCAACCGCTGGTGCCAACATCGAATGCCAGTACGAGCGCCATTGTTCACCTCTCCCATGTAAAGTCCTATTTTTCATTATACTCCTACCCCGGCGATAAACAATGCGAATGCAAGGCTTCTGTACTTCATCAATGCAAAGACAGATTCACAAATCTGTCCTACAGTTCCACCACTTCGTCCCTCCAATTTGAAAAGGGCGACGATGTCTCCGCAGGGAGGCAATGACAGAGAGATCTGCAGGTTTTTTGCTTGAAGAGAACAGCCGAATTCTACCCCAATCGAATGCGCGGATCGAGGACAGCGTACAGAATATCGGCAATCAGGTTAGAGAGTGCAAAACCAAGCACCGCCACCATGGTCACCGCCTGGAGCAAGGGCAAATCACGGCGGTCAATTGCAAACACCATCAGGCGCCCTAAGCCAGGGTAATTGAATACGTTTTCAATGACAATCAAGCCACTGATCAGCCATCCCATACTGATGGCAATCACCGTGATGGTGGGAATGAGGGCATTACGCAGGACATGCTTAAAAATCACCATTCGGTAGGGCAAGCCTTTTAAGTCCGCTGTACGCACGTATTGTTGTTTAAGTTCTTCGATCACCCCCGCACGAGTCAACCGAGCGATGTAAGCCAGCAAGACCAGGGTAGCCGTTAAGGCAGGCAAAATTAACATCGGTAAGGCTTCAATGAAGGAGGTCGTTGGTCGAATCGAGGAATTGGCCGGCAGTAAGCGCAAGCGGAAAGAAAAAATCTGGATAAGCACCAAACCAGTGACAAATTCAGGTAAGCCCACGACTGCCAGCGAAGCGATACTGATCACATTATCAATCCACTTGTTCTCATTTAAGCCGGCGATGACACCCAAAAAGATCGCCAGAGGCACCGAAATGACTAGAATAACCGCTGCCAGCATCAGAGAGTTGCGCAGCCTTTGCACCACCTGCGGTCGAATTTCCGACTTGGTACTGTACGACCTTCCCCAATCTCCGCGGACAAAATTCACCAGCCAGCGCGTGTATTGGACGGGAATCGGGTCGTTCAATCCCAGTTCTTCGCGCAGGGCTTGCAGGGCAGCTTCCCCGGCTTCGCGGCCAAGAATCACTCGCGCCACATCGCCGGGTAACAATTGCGTGACGGAGAAGATCACCATCGAAGTGATCAATAAAGTGAGAAATAAAAAGCTAAGCCGACGGATTAAGTACTTAACCATGTGCTCAAAGTCCCACGTCGAGGATTGGCGATTGAAGTTGGGATAACTCTTCTAAGTTGTAATGGCAATAAATGCGTTTTTGGGTGCTCTCATCTACCCGCCATGGTGGAGGCTGGTGTTCGCATATTTCGCCGATCTTGCGCGGACAACGGGAGTGAAAAGGACAGCCCGTGATGTTTTCGGTTGGGCTGGGTAAATCGCCTTCTAAACGAATATTTTGAGCTTTCTTCCCCAAATCAACCGACGGCACCGCCGAGAGCAAAGCTTCGGTATAGGGATGATAAGGGGGTTTAAACAAGTCGGCTGCCCGGCAAAGCTGCATCAGAGCGCCTAAATAGATCACCGTTATCTGATCGGCTAAATAGCTCACCACTGCCAGATCATGCGAGATGAAGAGCAAGCCGTTGTTAAAATTCCCTTGTAAGCGATTGATCAAGTTGAGAATGGCAGCCTGGACAGAAACATCCAACGAAGATACGGGTTCATCAGCAATGACCACGTCGGGGTTGGTGATAAACGCCCGCGCGATTGCAATGCGCTGTTTTTCTCCGCCACTAAGTTGATTGGGACGGCGATTGAGGACGTCAACTGGCAGTTGAACCGCCCGAATCATTTCCTCGGCCAGGCGCTGGGCTTCTTCACCGCGGATACCTTGTAAGACAAACAATTGCCGCCGAAGCGATTCACCTACGGTCATAAAGGGATTGAGAGCTTCTTCCGGGTTCTGAAAGACCATCTGTAAGCGGCGCAGAACGTCGCGACTCCTTCGGGAGAGTTTTGGCGCAGCGGGTAAACCATAAATGCGAATAGACCCGGCTTCGGGTTCGTTAAGCCCACTGATGGCACGAGCCAGGCTGGTCTTGCCGCTGCCGCTTTCACCCACCAAACCCAGGGTATCCCCGGGTTCGATCCGAATGCTGACATCCTTAACAGCTTTGACCTTTGGTGAGTGGCGGGTCAGCGATTCAAAGAACGAATGCTGGCTTTGAAATTCCACCACAATCCCCTGGGCATCCAGCGCGGCTGTTTCACTCTTTACCTGTACCGGCATGGCTGCATTGATGGCTTCGCCTTCTGTCTCAAACAGCTCCTCAAGGGAAATTTCCTGACGAGCCAGTTCTTGCCAGCGGTGACAGCGAGTTGAGCGAAGTGGATTGACCCTCTCCAATGGTGGCCGCTCTGCACACAAATCCAGCGCAATGGGACAGCGAGCCTGGAAGATACAACCACTCCCGCGTTGAGCCAGAGCCGGGATTTGACCCGGGATGGCGCTAAGGACTTGATCCCTTTTGTTCTGCCCAAGTTTTGGAACACTCTTGAGTAAGCCAAAGGTATAAGGATGCAACGGTTGTTGGAACAAATCTTGCAGGGCGGCATCTTCAACCAGCTCGCCAGCATATAATACAGCCACCCGATGGCAAAGTTCGACCACAACCCCCAGGTTGTGGGTTACATACAAAACGGCCATCTCTTGACCCCGGATCAGTTCCTTGATGAGATCAAGGATTGAAGCCTGGGTGGTCACATCCAGACTGGTGGTGGGTTCATCTAACAATAATAAGCGCGGTGAGGTTGCCAACGCCATGGCAATCATCACTCGCTGCTGCATCCCTCCACTGATCTGATGAGGATACGAGCGCGCCACCCGTTGGGGTTCCGCCAACCGCACCCGTTCAAAAAGCTCCAGAACTCGTCGCCGGGCTTCTGCTTCAGACATCTTCAAGTGCAGGCGCAGCACTTCCTGCACCTGTTCGCCAACCGGTAGAGTCGGGTTGAGGGAAGAAAGCGGATTTTGAGGCACCAGGGAAATTTTTCGTCCCCAATAGGAGCGCATCTTTTCTTTTGGAAAATTGCTGATCTCTTCTCCATCGAATACAATTGAGCCCTTCAGGATACGCCCGCTTTCGCCCAGATAGTTGAGGATGGACATGGCTAGCGTGGTCTTGCCAGAACCGCTTTCGCCCACCAATCCATAGATCTGTCCGCCTTCAATCGAGAGCTCAATATCCCGGATAGCTTCGAACCAGCGATCCCCGATCCGATAGGCAACCGTCAGGTTTTTGATCGCTAAAACTGTTTGTTCACCATCCATCTCAACTTTCTCACTACTTTGTTTCCAGTAAGACCCGTTTGATGCCATCAGCTAAGAGATTTACGCCAATCACAATCACCGCAATGGCTGCGGCTGGATAATACATCGCCCAAGGCATTTGATTGACATTGTTGCGAGCCTCACGCACCATCAACCCCCAGTCCGGGCTTGGGGGTTGAACGCCGACACCCAGGAAACCCAGTGAGGCAACCAGAAAGATCGCATACGAAAAGCGCAAAGCTGCTTCAACGGCCAGGGCAGGCAAGACGGAGGGCAAGATCTCGCGGAAAAGTATATAGGGCAGGCTCTCACCTCTCAAGCGCGCAGCCTCGATGAAACCACGCTGACGCACCGATAGCACAACACTGCGCACCACCCGCGAGACAATCGGGGTGTAGACAATGATGATCACCAGCAAAACGCTATTTTTGGAAGGCCCAAGCGTGCCCAAGAGCAAGAGAGCTAACAACAGCAAGGGCATGGCAAGTAAGCCATCAAAAATACGCATCAGAATTTCATCAAACCAACCGCCAATGTATCCGACTGCCAGACCCAGGGTCGTGCCGAAGAATACAGCAATGACGGTTCCGAAGCCGGCCAGACTCAAGATCTCGCGGGCGCCTAAGACGATGCGGCTAAACACATCTCGACCTAAATTATCGGTGCCAAACCAATGCCTGGCGGAAGGCGGCTGACCGGCTTCACTGGCAATTTGCTCATTAACCCCGTAAGGGGCGATAAAAGGCCCAAAGATAGCCAGAACAAGGAAGAGGACAAAAATGACAAACCCTAAAGCCGAGGCTGGTTTGGAACATAATGCCCTGACAAAAATACCAACTCTTGTCCAGCCGGCGATTTGGATCGTCGGTTGGGTAGGTGTCGATGGGGGTTGCCCATCGACACTACCACCTGGACGTCTGACATCAGCTTCAAAACTCATTGGTCAAAAACTACGACACAGTTTACTCGACGAATGAAACTGGGCGCAAATCCGATCGCCCTGCAAAGGATTTAAGGACAAAACCCTGGAATGTCGATCGGATGGCAGCCAATTGAGTGTAGAAGTATGGAACAATGATTGGACCACGCTCAATCAACAATTTTTGGATGGCTTTGTAGGCGGCAACGCGCTCCGCCTCATCCAAAGTCGTTCCGGCCGTGGTTGCCAGTTGATCGAATTCTTCATCACAGAAGTGCGATTCATTCCATTTGGCATTGCATTTCAGCATCACGTCCAGATAGAATTGCGGATAGGGACGCGAACCCCAGCCGGTGATCCCCAAATCCACTTCCAACCAGCCGTTATCTCCGTAATAGACGCTCTCCGGTTCGACCATCACATTGACATCAACTCCAATATCAGCCCATTGATTTTTCAACACAACGGCAAGCTCCGGTCGATCACCGGTATCGGGGGTATGTAAGTCAATCTTCAAGCCATTGGGATAGCCAGCCTCAGCAAGCAACTTCTTGGCTGCTTCGACATCCCGAATCGGGAGCGGCGTCTCCTCACTGTAATAAGCCGCGTACATCGGCCCAATCGGGCTATCGCGGCCGATGCGCCCAAAGCCAGCCATTACCAACTGGTATATGGCTTGCCGATCCAGACCAAGCTTTAGGGCTTGCATCACTCTGGGATCGTTGCCTGGGGCGCGATCCGAACGTAACCGAACCACATCAAACTGGTTCGTTGGGGCATCCAACAGGGTGATTCCGCTCTCATTTTTCAAGCTGCTGTACAGGTCAGTCGAAAGCGCCATGACCAGATCCACCTGCCCACCTCGCAAGGCGTCAACCATGGCGGTTTGATCGGCGAAGAAAAGAATTTCTACCCCCTCTAGCTTTGGCTGCCCTTCAACAAAATAGGCTTCATTGGCTTGCAAAATCAGACGATCCTCTGGGCTATATTCCACAACCTTGAAAGGCCCTGTCCCATTAAATTGGGTTGGGTCAGCCGTATTCTCTTTGAGAATCAAAGCGTGATTGTCGCTCAGGTCGAATAGGAAGAAGGGATTGGATTGTTTGAGCTTAAAGGTTACTTCCAAATCACCGCTGGCTTCAATGCTCTCAATGTTGGCATACAAATCGGCCGTTGGATAGCCGGAGTCTGGATTGCGCAGCCGGTCAAAGGTCCAGACAACATCCTTCGCCGTGAAGGGCGTGCCATCGTGGAAGGTTACCCCTTCTTCCAACTGGAAAGTGTACACCAGGCCATCCTCACTAACCGTCCAGCTCTTGGCTAAGCGAGGCGCAATGGTGTTTTGCGGCGTAACATCCACTAAGTAATCGTAAATATGATTGGCGGCAAACACTTCCGGGTCTGAAGAGATGGTCGCTGGGTCAACCTGCACCAGCGGTTGTGTGGCAACGCGGAGCACACCCTTTCGTTCTACGCCAGATGGAGCTGGGGGTTCAGTGGACGCCGGTTGACTGGGTTGTTGTGGTTCAGCAGGGGGTTGAGTAGCAGCCGGTGCAGGGGGTTGAGTGGGTTCAGGAGTTGCCGGTTGGCCTCCGCAAGCCTGGAGCAGAAAGGTGCTCAGGATCACTAAGGTAAAAATGGCTTTCAGGATACTCTTGGTTTGCATTGAACTTCTCCTCTTAGTAGAAAGTTGATTGAATTTGCAGAATGACCTTAAGGATTCAAGGGATTTTTGATATTGCACCTCCTCTCTTCATTAAGATAATTAACTATCGTCGGAAAGGTATGGCTCTCAATTACCCCATCTAAAAGAAAACTTAATTCGCATTTACATTGCTCCAGTGCGTCCTTCTAAAAGACTCTACAATGCGCCTTGCTCAGGTTCACCTGCGGTTCTTTTACAATTTTGAACATCCCGCTTAAGCGAGGCGCGTTAATGAATAAGTGTAAAGGCATTGAAAATTCCTTCCGTTGAACACCCTGGTGGTGTTTTTTTGGTGATCCCGAATGAACAGATGAAAACAACTTATTCGTGAAAAATTATACTATAATAGTTACCCAACTGCTGAACTTTCAAAAATTAATTTTTCAAGCTCACTTATACTGAGCAGACACTCCCTCCATGAAAAAGTTCCTCGGATGTGCAAGAACGTCCTTCGGTTGAACAAGGGGTAGGTGTCGATGGGGGTTGCCCATCGACACTGGTACCAGGACGTCTGACATCCGCTTCAAAACTCATTGGTCAAAAACTACGACACAGTTTACTCGACGAATGAAACTGGGCGCAAATCCGATCGCCCTGCAAAGGATTTAAGGACAAAACCCTGGAATGTCGATCGGATGGCAGCCAATTGAGTGTAGAAGTATGGAACAATGATTGGACCACGCTCAATCAACAATTTTTGGATGGCTTTGTAGGCGGCAACGCGCTCCGCCTCATCCAAAGTCGTTCCGGCCGTGGTTGCCAGTTGATCGAATTCTTCATCACAGAAGTGCGATTCATTCCATTTGGCATTGCATTTCAGCATCACGTCCAGATAGAATTGCGGATAGGGACGCGAACCCCAGCCGGTGATCCCCAAATCCACTTCCAACCAGCCGTTATCTCCGTAATAGACGCTCTCCGGTTCGACCATCACATTGACATCAACTCCAATATCAGCCCATTGATTTTTCAACACAACGGCAAGCTCCGGTCGATCACCGGTATCGGGGGTATGTAAGTCAATCTTCAAGCCATTGGGATAGCCAGCCTCAGCAAGCAACTTCTTGGCTGCTTCGACATCCCGAATCGGGAGCGGCGTCTCCTCACTGTAATAAGCCGCGTACATCGGCCCAATCGGGCTATCGCGGCCGATGCGCCCAAAGCCAGCCATTACCAACTGGTATATGGCTTGCCGATCCAGACCAAGCTTTAGGGCTTGCATCACTCTGGGATCGTTGCCCGGAGAGCGATCCGCACGTAACCGAACCACATCAAATAGGTTCGTAGGCGCCTCCAGCAGAGTGATTCCACTCACGCCCCGTAAGCTGCCATACTGGTCAGTCGAAAGCGACATAACCAGATCAACCTGTCCCCCGCGCAAAGCCGTAAGGATCGCTTCTGGCGTGTTAAAGAAAATCATCTCCACCCCTTGTAGCTTGGGTTGCCCTTCAACAAAATAGGCTTCGTTGGCTTGCAAAATCAGGCGATCTTCCGGTTCATATTCAATCACCTTGAAAGGGCCTGTCCCGTTGAACTGGGTTGGATCAGTCGTACCCTCTTTTAGAATCAAGGCATGATAATCGCTCAGGTCGTAGAGGAAAAAACGGTTTGTTTTGTTTAACTTGAACGTAACCTCTAACTCAGCCGTTGCCTCGACCCGTTCAACACTGGCATACAAATCCGCCGTGGGATATCCAGAGGCCGGGTTACGCAGCCGATTGAAGGTCCAGACAACATCTTTCGCTGTAAAAGGCGTGCCATCGTGGAAGGTTACCCCTTCTTCCAACTGGAAAGTGTACACCAGGCCATCCTCACTCACCGTCCAGCTCTTCGCCAAACGAGGGGCAATGGTATTTTCTGGGGTAACGTCCACTAGATAATCATAAATCTGGCTCAGAGCAAACACTTCCGGGTCTGAGGAGATAGTCGCCGGGTCGACCTGCACAAGCGGTTGCATCGCAACGCGCAAGATTCCCCTTCGACCTGTGCCAGATGCAGCCGGCTGCTCATTTCCACCTACCTGGGCAGGCTGTGTCTGCGTAGGGAGAGTTGTCCCTTGAGGACTGCAAGCCTGCAGCGCGAGTGCGCTGATAATAGTTAAGACAACAATGGGTTTCAAGATGCTCTCGCTTTTCATTGAACGTCTCCTCTTTGGTCATGTTGAATCAGCCGCCCGATTGATAAATTTGAAGTTATTTTTTCGCTACACCTCCTCTCTACATCACGCCGCAGAAAAAAGATTTTTCTAACCCTGCTAAAAATAAAAAGATTAACTAACCATGCTAAAGTGATACCCAGAATTCATAGCCCTGTTTCTATGATCCCTTTACGGCAACGAATTGTGTGCGGAAAATCAGGCAATCATCACTCACCATTTGTCTTTAGTATATGTTTCGTTCCCTTGAAGAGACAAACGTAACAACTTTCTCTGCAAAAATTATACTATAATAGGTTACATCGCGATCGCCCTCCGATATTAAAGTTTTGGGAGGTTTTACGATGAAGTTCACCAGTGAGATTATAGGTGGAGATCCATACCGAACCGACTCCGTCGCAAAAGTTACTGGCAGAGCAAAATTTGCTGAAGATATTCCGCAAGAGGACGTATGGACTATCCTGGTTGGACGCAGTCCCCATTTCCACGCCCGCTTACGTAAACTGGATATCCGTCAGGCCGAAAAAGCCCCTGGTGTAAAGAAGATTCTCACCTGGCAGGATGTTCCTGGTGTCAACGGCTTTGAGGAATACAGTCGCGCAGAGCCGGTTTTACCGCCGCTTGGTGAAACTTTACGGATGAAGGGAGCGCCGATCTTTCTCGTTGTCGCCGAAACCCCCGAATCGGCCTACCAAGGAATGCTGTTGGTTGAAATCGAGTTCGAGGTTTTGCCCCATGTGCTTTCGATCGATGAAGCTCTGGCTCCCAATGCCGTTTATATTGCCGGGGATAAAAATGTCTTAGCATCGTTTGAACTTCACTATGGGGACATCGAAGCTGCTTTTGCTGCTGCAACGGTTCAGGTTGATACACACTATACAACGGCTTTTCTGGAACATGCCTATCTGGAACGTGAAAGTCTGTTGGGGTACGTGGATGAAATGGGTCGCATTACGGTTGTGGGTGGTAACCATCAACCGCACAATCAGCAACGCTATATCGCCGACGCCCTGGGGTTACCTCTCGAACAGGTGCGAGTGATCACTCCTCCCACCGGCGGTTCGTTTGGTGGCAAACAAGACCCCTGGCCCTTTGTTGCCACTGCCTTAGCCGTGTATTCTGTGCGCCATCCCGTTCGCCTGGTGTACAGCCGTTCGGAATCCTTCGAGTCAACTCCCAAACGCCACCCTTATCAAATGCATTACCGCATCGGAGCCACATCAGAAGGCGAATTGAGAGCGCTCTGGATGCGCATCCATGCTGATACCGGCGGCTATGACAGTGGTGGGCAATACATCCCAAATTATGCTCTAACAGCCGGCGGCGGTGGCTATCGCTGGCAAGCTGTTGACGGCCTGGCGCAGACCATTTACACGAATGGACCAAAATCTGGTCAGTTCCGCGGCTTCGGCACCTCTCAGGCGACCTTTGGAATTGAATGCACCTTAGATGAACTCGCTGAGAAACTCGGTCTAGATCCCTTGGAGTTACGTTTGCGCAATTGCCTTCAGGATGGGGACATGATTTACCTTGGTTATCCATCTCCCGAGACCATCGGGTATCGACAGGTCTTAGAAGCTGTGCGGCCATCCTACCAACAATTGCTTGCAGAAGTTCAAGAAACTCAATCCCATCATCGAAACTCGCATTACCGGCAGGGTGTTGGTTTGGCCGGCATGTGGTATCGCTTTGGTAAAGCCGGCACGTTATGCATTGAAGCCCACGCTGAATTGGCCTTAGATGGCCAGGTGATTGTCTACTGTTCCGCCCCAGACTATGGGCAAGGTACAAACACGGTTATGTCCCAAATTGCTGCCGACAGTCTGGGGGTCAATCGCAAACAAATTCAAATTGTCAACGCTGATACGGCTTTGGTGCCAAACAGTGACATTCAAGGCGCTTCCCGCGCCACGTATTTTGTTGGCGGCGCAGTGCGTCAAGCCATCCTCACCCTGCGTCACGAGATCTTCGGTGTAGCAGCCGAAATGCTGGATACCCCTGTTCAATATCTCGACCTGCAAGAAAACCAAATCGTCAACAAAGAAAAACCTGACCAACGCTTGCCTTTGAGTGAAATTGCAAAAGAGTTTGAGCGAATTGGCAAAGCCCGCCGAGTGTTCGGCAAATTCGACCTTAGCCAAGCCTTTCCCCGCCATCCCCATGCTGAATACGCGCCCTTTTTTGTTACCGGCGCTCATGTTGCCAAAGTTCAAGTCGATCTGGAAACCGGCTTTGTCCAAGTCTTAAAAATTGTAGCAGCTCATGACGTTGGAAAGGTCGTAAATCCTCTCGATGCGCGGGGTCAAATCGAGGGGGCAATTATGATGGGCATCGGAGCTGCTCTCTCGGAGGCTTATTTACCAGGCCTCACCAACGGTTTTAGCACCTACTTGCTGCCCATGATCGACCGCTTGCCGCAAATGGAGGTTATCCTGGTCGAGCACGAAAGCCGTTTTGGACCCTATGGCGTGAAGGGCTTAGGTGAGGCAGCCATGCTACCTTCTACTCCGGCGATCATTAATGCCATCAGCCGCGCCATTGGGAAGCGCATCCGTTCTATCCCCGCCACCCCAGAAAGAATTTACTTTGCCTTGCATGGCAGAGAAAAATAGCTTAGCAACCTAATCATCCACCAATAGGAGACCAATCTCATGACCCTGCAAAGTAACTATACCGTAATCAATGCCCCCCTGTTTCGAAAACTCTCGGATGATCAAATCGAGAAAATCCATCACGCCAGCCTCGAAATTCTTGAACGCACCGGCGTCCGTCTGTACGAACCGAGAGCTCTTGAACTCCTTAAGCGCAAAGGCGTATCGGTTGAGGATAGCAACCGCGTGCGCATCCCATCCGGACTGGTCGAGTGGGCATTAACGATTGCTCCCAAACGCACAACCCTATACGACCGTCATGGTCGGCGGGTCATGCCGTTAGAAGGATATAACACCTTTTTTGGACCTGGTTCAGATTGTCCAAATGTGATTGACCTGCGCACCGGTGAACGCCGACCGGGCACTTTACAGGATATCATTGAAGCCGTAACGGTGTGTGATGCGCTTCCGAACATTGATTTTCTCATGTCCTTCTGCATTGCGAACGACCTGCCGGCTGAAATCTATGACCGTTTTCAGATGCGCGCAATGCTGATGTACAGTACCAAACCCATTCTCTTTGTCACCCTGGACTTTCCCGGTTGCGTGGATGCGGTCAAAATGGCTGAAGCCGTGGTCGGTGGAGAAGAACAGCTCCGCCGT
>Ga0308389_1000077_pt1 | contig 73974 bp, 68 predicted proteins | sample Hotspr2Sample148_FD_202362 | JGI IMG/M metagenome (GOLD analysis project Ga0308389, IMG submission 202362) | Hot spring phototrophic mat microbial communities from Mushroom Spring, Yellowstone National Park, Wyoming, United States - 20040719_148 ... | reverse complement strand
AGCGCCGGCAGGGGAGAGCGATGGCACGGGTGAGGGTCGCGGTGATCGGGGCGGGCCATTTCGGCCGGTTCCACGCGCAGAAGGTGGCGGCCGCGGCAGGGGCCGTTCTCGTCGGCATCCATGACCGGCATCCGGAGCGTGCGGCTGCCGTTGCCGCCGAGCTCGGCGCCCCCGCCCTTGCCTCGGCCTCTGACGCGATCGAGGCGTCGGAGGCGGTGATCGTCGCCACCTCCACCCCGTCGCACCATGAGATTGCCGCCGCGGCGTTCGACGCGGGCCGGCATGTGCTCGTCGAGAAGCCGATGACGGCGACTCTTGCCGAGGCCGATGACCTGATCGCCCGCGCGGCGAGGGCGGGGCGCGTGCTCCAGGTCGGGCATCTCGAGCGGTTCTCGGCGGCGCGCGGGGCGCTCGCGCGCCACGTCTCGCGCCCCCTCGTGATGGAATGCGTCCGGGTCTCGCCGTTCCGGCCGAGGGGGCTCGATGTGTCGGTCGTACTCGACCTGATGATCCACGACATCGACCTCGTGCTTATGCTCGCTCAGGCCGCCCCCGTCTCGGTGGAGGCGACCGGCGCGACCGTGATGTCGGATCGGATCGATGTCGCGCTGGCGCGCCTTGCCTTCGCCGACGGCCGGGCCGCCTCCCTCAGCGCGAGCCGGATCGCTCCCGGCACGACGCGCACGCTCCGCGTCGCGGGGGTGGACGGCACGCTCGAGGCAGACCTTGTCGCCCGCACGCTGAGGCGTTTCCGGGTCGCGGACGGGTCGGTCTCTGAGGAGAGCTGGACGGAGGCCGACAGCCTCGCCGCGCAGCTCGAGGGGTTCCTCGCGGCGGTGCGTGGCGAGGCGCCGCCGCGTGTCGACGGCAGGGCGGGCCGGGCGGCGCTTGCCATCGCGCTCGAGATCGAGGCGCGGATCGCCGAGGCGCAGGCCTCAGCACGCGCCGCCGGGCTGCTCGAGACGCTCTAGGATCGCCTCTGCCGCCGCCTCCGAGGGCGCGCGGCCACCCGGGGCGGCGAGGGCGGCGCGCACCTCCGCACAGGCCCGGCGCTGCGCCGCCGCTGCGGCGCGATCGGTCAGAAGCGTGGTGACCGCCGCGGCGAGTGCCTCCGGCGTGGCGTTCTCCTGCAAGAGTTCCGGCACCGCCGGCTCGGTGGCGAGCAGGTTGACGAGCGAGGCGTGACGCACCCTGACGAGCCGACGCACGATCGCAACCGTCAGCCTGTTGCCGCGCCAGGCCACCACCTGCGGCACGCCGGCGAGCGCGACCTCGAGCGAGGAGGTGCCCGATTTCACGAGCGCCGCGGCGGCGGCGGCGAGCGCATCGCGCTTGCCCTGGTCGTCATCGACCACCGGGACGCCCGGCCATGCTCGGGCGATCCGCTCTTTGTGGTGGGGAAGGGAGAGAGCGACGGGAACGAGGCCGGGGACGCGGGTGCGAAGCCGCTCGAGCGCGGCGCCGAAGAGCGGCAAGTGCCGCGCGAGCTCGCCCTGTCGGCTTCCGGGCATCACGGCGAGAACTCTCGCCCCCTCGGCGACGCCGTGCCGTCTCCGGAACGACTCCCCGTCCCCGGGCACCGCGCCCTCGAGGACAGGGTGGCCGACGAACCGCGCCTCGATCCCCGCGCTCGCGAAGAACGCGGGCTCGAAGGGCAGAAGGCAAAGGAGACGGTCGACCCGCGCGGCGATCTTCCGCACCCGGCCCGGACGCCAGGCCCAGACCTGCGGCGCGACGTAGTGGACCACGCGCACGCCCTTCCGCCGCACGCGCCCGGCGAGGCGAAGGGCGAAGGACGGCGCATCGATCGTGACGAGAACGTCGGGGCGTTTGGCGAGGATGTCGGCCTCCGCTTCGCCAAGGCGCCTGATCAGCCGCGGCAGGGAGGGCAGAACCTCGGCAAGCCCCATCAGCGCGAGCTCCTCCATCGGGAAGAGGGAGGCGAGCCCCTGCTCGGCCATCCGCGGCCCGCCGATCCCGGCGAAGCGCACACCCGGCCGACGCGCCGCGAGCGACGCCATCAGCCGCCCGCCGAGCACATCGCCGGAGGCCTCTCCCGCGACGAGGTAGATCAGCGTCATGCGGCGAGCAGGGCGCGTACCGCGGCCTCGAGCGCATCCGCCACCGCGAAGAGCTCGGCGAGCTCGACATGTTCGTCCGCCCCGCCCATACCGTGCGGGGTAGGCCCGAACACGGCGGTGGGGATGCCGAACAGGCGGAACAGCCGCGCATCGGAGCCGCCCACCCGAAGGTTGAGAACGGGGCGGCGGCCGAGCACCGCTTCCGCCGCACACGCGAGGGCCTCGAACAGGGGATGGTCGGGTGGTGTGACGGTCGGCTCCCAGGCGACATCGACGCTGAGCGTCACCCCGGGCAGGTCGGCGATCGCTGATCGTTCGGCGGCGATGACCGCCTCGGTCGTCGTCCCCGGCGGCAGACGGATATCGAGCCCTGCCTCGGCCCGCTCCGGCACGAGGTTGGTGCTCGTTCCGGCAGCGACCCGGCCGAGATTGACGGTAAGCCGCGAGAGCGTCTCCGCCTCGCCCTGACCCCCGAAGCGCTCGCTCACGTCCCGGGCGGCCGCGATCGCCCGCGCGACCTCTGCGGGCAGCGCGACCGGCAGATCGCGCAGCGCGAGGAGACGACGAACCGCCTCGACCACCAACTCTGCAGCGTTGACGCCGCGATGCACATGCGCGCCGTGCGCGGCGCGCCCCTCCGCCTGCAGCGTCAGCCACACCATGCCCTTCTCGCCGAAGCGGATCACGGCAGGGCTGCCGGCATCGACGACGATGCAGGCGTCGCCCCGCAGGGCGGGAACGGTCTCGAGCAGGAACAACGTCCCGTCGCGCCCCATGCTCTCCTCGTCGCCGGCAAGCGCGAGCACCACCTCGCCCGGCCAGTCGCGACGCCCAGCAAGCGCGGAGAGGACGGCGATGGCGGCGGCGATCCCGCCCTTCATGTCGGCAGAGCCGCGGCCGAACAGCCTGCCGTCGCGCACCTCGGGCGCATAGGGAGGGCTCTCCCAGCGCGCCTCGTCCCCGGCCGGATAGGTGTCGAGATGGCCGGAGAGGACGATCCGCCGGCCCGGCCGTCCGCCGCGCAGGACCGCAACGAGGTTGTGCACGGGCTCGCGACGCACATGGCGCGTCACCTCCACGTCCGGGATCGCCGCGAGGATCCGCGCCGCTTCGTCGGCGACGGCACGGGTGTCGGAGGGCGGCGTCTCGGAGGGGATCGCGATCAGCGCCTTCGCCGTCTCGAGGATCAGGTCGTGATCGGTCATGCCGCCCGGGTCGGCCGCACGACGACGGGGCAGGGAGGGACCTCCTCCGGCCAGTCGGCATGGTTCAGCACCGCGCCGTCGCGCCGCACCGCATCGACCGACGCGGGGTCGAGCGTGGCGACGACGAGGCCGGGCGCGTTCTCGCCCCCCTCGGCGATGATCCCGTCATCGGGGAAGAAGCGGTCAGCGGGGCCGTAGATCCCGGCCCGGCCATGGTTCGAATCGAGGCTCTCGCACCACGGTGCTGTGCCGACGGTGGGCGCGACCGCGACCAGGCACTGGTTCTCGATCGCCCTCGCCCGCGCCGAGACGGTGACGCGCGTCGCGCCTGCCGCCGTGTCGGTCGCGGCAGGGGCGAGGATGAGCCACGCACCGGCCCGCGCCTGGGCGCGCACGAGCGGAGGGAATTCCACGTCGTAACAGACGGCGATCCCGAGCCTTCCCCACGGGGTCTCGAACACACGGGGCGGCGCGCCCGGGGCGAGCCCCCAGGCTTCGCGCTCGAACCGTGTGGGCCGGTTCTTCTCCTGCCAACCCGCGAGGCCCTCAGGCGCGACGAGGGGGCAGGCGTTGACGATGCCCAGCTCGGTTCGCAGCAACACCGTTCCGCCGGCGATCCAAAGCCGGTGTCGGGCGGCGGCACGCTCGAGCGACGCCACGAGCCGAGATGCTGCGTCTGCCGCGCGGTCGCGCTCGGCGGCCGCGCCGCCGCCGCCGGGGAAGGCCTCGGCGCAGAGAGCGTATTCGGGAAGTACGAGAAGCTCCGCCCCGGCCGCGCGCGCCTCCTCACACCACCGCTCGAGCCAGTGGGCGACCGGCTCGGCGCAAACGGGCCAGGCGAGGGTGGCGAGGCGTAGCGGACGGGTCACGGCAGCGGCGCGTCGCCAAGCGGGCGGATCCAGAAGGAGAGCTCGTGCAGGCTCTCCTCCGTGCCGCCGATCTCGCGCCACGCGAGGTGGCAGACGAGGTTCGGGTAGGGCACGTAGCCGCGCCGGCGCCAGAACCCATCAAGCGGCCGGTAGTCCGCAGGCCGAAGCGGGTCGTCATCCGGCCGCCGCACCGCGCAGAAACAGGTGTAGGCAATGCCGGGGAAGCTCGCGGCATGGGCCTCGCGCGCGTCGAAGAAGGCATGGCCGAGGCCGCGCCCGCGATAGGCCGGAAGCAGCACGCTCTCGCCAAAATAGAAGAATCGGGACGGATCGAGCCCATGGTCCTCGAACGGGGAACGGATCGCATCCGTCTCGACCGCGAGCGGCAGGCAGGTCGCAGCACCCACCACCGCCTCGCCGTCGCGCACCAGAACGATGGCCCCGCCATCGCGCGTGTAGCGGGCGAGGTAGCTCGCCTCGTAGGCGGCATCGCCGTCGTAGAGATAGGGATACTCGCGGAACACGGCGATCCTCAGCCGCGCGAGCTCCTTCAGATGCGGCAGAAGAGCGGGCCCGGTGAGGGTGTCGATTCGGAGCGTGGCGCCGTCCATGCCGCATGCTTACGAGGTGCGGTGGGGAACGGCAACGAAGCGCTTCGCGCGCCCGCGCGCCGTCACCCACCGGCGGCGAACGCCGCCTCGTTCGACGCCGCCTTCTGGAACGCCGCGATCCCCTCCTCGATCACCGACCTCGGGAGGTCGCGCACGATGAAGACGAGCCGCGAGCGCCGGTCATCCGTCCCGTCCGGGCGCTTCGGCCACGCGGGCAGACGGGCAGGGGGGTGGAACAGGTGCTGCACGCCGTGGATCGCGACCGGACGCTCCTGCCCGACGAGGTCGAGGATGCCCTTGACGCGGAGAAGGCTCTCCCCGCGCGTCACGATCAGCATCTCGAGCCAGGTGGCGAGCGCCGACCACTCGAGCGGCGTCTCGAAGGTCAGGCAGAAGGCGCTGATGCGCGAGTCGTGGCGGTTGACGTCGCGCGGGGTATCGCGCGCGCCGTGGCCATCGTGATGATGCTCGTGGCCGTGGCCGTGGTCGTGGTCGTGGTCGTGATGATGGTGGTGGTCTCCGCCATAGGCCTCGGCGTTCAGCCAGGCGGCGACGTCGGGGATCTTGCGGGAGGGGTCGAACAGGCCGGCGTTGAGGAGGTCGCGGGGCTCGACCGCACCCATCGTTGCCGTGATCTGGCGCGCGCCGGGATTGAGCGCGGCGAGCCGGCGCTCAAGCCGCGCGACCCGCTCGGGGCCTGCAAGATCGGCCTTGGTGATGACGATGCGGTCGGCCACGGCCGCCTGCTTCACGCTTTCGGCTTGGGAATCGAGCGTCGCCTCGCCGACAACCGCGTCCACCGTCGTGACGATCCCGTCGAGCCGGTAGCGGGACGCGATCCCGGGCTCGGCCATCAGCGTGTGCAGGATCGGGGCCGGGTCAGCGAGGCCGGTCGTCTCGATCACGACGCGATCGAACGCGATCTCGCCCGCCTCGGCCCGCTCCGCAAGGCGCCCGAGCGCCTCGACGAGATCGCCGCGCACGGTGCAGCAGAGGCAGCCCGAGGAGAGAAGCACGAGGTCGCCATCGACCCGCTCGACCAGGAGATGGTCCAGCCCCACCTCGCCGAACTCGTTGATCAGCACCGCTGTGCGGGCGAGCTCGGGGCGTCGGACCAGGGCGTTGAGCAGCGTGGTCTTGCCGCTGCCGAGGAAGCCCGTGAGCACGGTGACCGGGATCGGAAGCGTCATCGCGCGCCCCCGTAGAGCGCTTCCGGCTCGGCGAGAGGGGCGGCGATCTCGGTCACCGCTCCGTCGCGGATGGAGGTGAAGAAGCACGACCGCCGGCCGGTGTGGCAGGCGACACCGGTCTGCTCGACGAGGGCGAGCAGCGAATCCCGATCGCAATCGAGCCTGAGCTCGACGAGGCGCTGCACCTGCCCCGAGGTCTCGCCCTTGCGCCACAGCGTGCCGCGGCTTCGCGAGAAGTAGCAGACGCGCCCGGTGGCGAGAGTCTCCTCCACCGCCGCTCGGTTCATCCAGGCGAGCATCAGCACCTCGCCGGTTGCGGCGTCCTGGGCGATGACGGGCACGAGTCCGGCACGGTCGAACCGGACGGCGTCGAGGAAGGCCTCGCGCGCTCGCTCGTGCGGTGGGGTGTAGCTGGTCACGCAGGCTCCTTCGCAGCCTTAGGAAATGATTATAATATGACACGATGACCAGCGGAACAATGACGGAAGGCTCCGAGACCGGGATTGAGGCGGCGCTCGCGCGGGCGGAGCGGCACTGCGCCGCCCGCGGGGCGCGGCTGACCAACCTTCGACGCCAAGTGCTCGCGCTGATCCTCCAAAGCCCCGTTCCGATCGGCGCCTATGCACTGCTCGACAAGCTGAAGCCGAGCCATGCCGGGGCCGCCCCGCCCACCGTCTATCGCGCTCTCGAGTTCCTTCTCAAGCATCGCCTGGTGCACCGGATCGAGCGGCTCAACGCCTTCATCGGCTGCCGTGTCGGCTGCACGGAGGCCAGCGCAGCGCAGGGGCACGAGGAGCACGGGCATGCCCATGCGGCGCAGTTCCTGATCTGCCGCCGCTGCGGCCGCGTCGAGGAGATCGAGGACGAGGCGGTCGGCCGCGCGCTCGCTGCCGCTGCGCGCTGCGCGGGATTTGCGCCCGAGCATGCGACGGTCGAGATCGAGGGCACCTGCTCCTCCTGCCGCGCAGGCTGAGAGCGCGCCCGCCACGGCGCACGCCGCGTGTCGAGGCCGTTGCGCGAGCGGCCGGTCGCGCCGAAGGCTGTGGACGATGCCGCGCCGACGAGCGGCGAAGGGGCGGCAGCCGACGGGGGCCGCCCGCGAGCCTTCCTCGCCTCACCCTCTGTGGTGGCGCAGGACGGACAACCCCGCCTCGAGGTCAGCGATCAGGTCGGCCGTGTCCTCGAGCCCGACGTGCAGCCGCACCGCCGGCCCGCCGAGGTCGCCCGAGGTCGCGGTGCGGGTGATGAACCCCGTGGTGGGGAGGGCGAGGCTCTCATAGCCGCCCCAGGAGGCGCCGATCCCGAACAGGGTCAGGCTGTCGACGAAGGCCCAAGTGTCCTCGACGCTGAACTCGGGGCGGAACACCACGCCGAACAAAGAGCACGCTCCCGTGAAGTCGCGCTTCCAGAGCTCATGCCCGGGCGCTCCCGGGAGGGCAGGGTAGAGGACCTTGAGCACTTCCGGCCGGGACGCGAGCCAGGACGCGACCTCGAGCGCGCTCGCCGCCTGCCGCGCAAGCCGAACCGGCATGGTGCGCACGCCGCGCAGCGCGAGCCAGCAATCATCCGGCGAGGCGTACTGCCCGAGCTGCAGCGCGGCGGAGCGTAGCGTCCGCCAATTCTCCTCGGTGTTGACCGTGATCGCGCCGAGCAGCACGTCGGAGTGCCCCACAACGTACTTGGTGAGCGCCTGGATCGAGACATCGACGCCGTGGCGGAACGGCTGGAAGTGGTGGATGCCCCAGGTGTTGTCCATCAGCACCTTCGCCCCGCGCGCATGGGCGGCGCGAGCGATCGCGGGGATGTCCTGAACCTCGAAGGTGTGGCTGCCCGGGCTTTCGGTGTAGACCACCCGCGTGTTGGGGCGGATCAAGGCCGCGATCCCGGCCTCGTCGATGCAGGGGTCGTAGTAGGTCGTCTCGATGCCGAGACGGGCGAGCATCCCGTCAGCGAAGCTTCGCGCGGGGCCGTAGACGCTGTCGGGCATCAGGAGGTGATCGCCCGCCTTGAGGAAGGCGAGGAGCGGCACCGTGACGGCGGCAAGCCCGGTCGAGACGATCTGGCACCGCCGCCCGCCCTCGATCTCGCAGATGACGTCCTCGAGCGCGTGGTGGTTCGGGCCGCCCTGGGTGCCATAGGTCAGCGCCTGGTCGAACCGCTTCGCGGCCGCCGCGCGGCGATCGGCGCAGGAGGGGTAGAGGACGGTCGAGCCGCGCACGACGGGCGGGTTGACGAAGCCGTGCACGCGCGTGCCGGCGCGGCCCGCATGGCTCATGCGGGTGAAGAAGCCGTGCGGCGTGCCGTGTCCCTTGCGTGCGCTGTCGTCAGGCATCGGATCGTGTCTCCACAGGCGTGTCGGTGCGCCCGCCCCACTCGGTCCATGACCCGTCATAGACGGCGACATCGGGAAGCCCGACCAGATGGGCGGCGAAGGCGATTGCGCAGGCGGTGACGCCGGAGCCGCAGGAGGCGATCACGGGGTGCGTGCCATCCGCCCCGGCAGCGGCGAGAAGGGCGCGCAGCTCCTCGGCTGGGCGGAACGTCGCGTCATCGTTCAGAAGTGCGAGATGGGGCAGGTTGCTCGCCCCCGGGATGTGGCCCGAGCGGAGGCCGGGCCGAGGCTCCGGCGCGGTGCCGTGGAAACGCCCCGCCGGCCGCGCGTCGACGAGCCGGGCTGTGTGCGTGGTGACGGCGCCGAGCACCGCGCGCCAGTCGGCCACGAGCCAGGGGCGGAAGGCGGGGGCGAACACGGCAGGCGGCGGTGAGGCGGGTTCCCCGCTCTCCGTCTGCCGCCCTTCGGCGATCCATTTCGGCAGGCCGCCATCGAGCACCGCGGCCGCGTCGTGCCCGAAAACGCGCATCATCCACCAGCCGCGCGCCGCCGAGGCCATGCCCTTCTGGTCGTAGAACACGACCTGGTGCGCGTTCGAGATGCCCAAGGCTTCCATCGCTGCGGCGAAGGTCGTGGGGTCGGGCAGCATGTGGGGAAGGTCGGTCGAGCGGTCAGCCACCTCGTCGATGTCGAGGTAGCGCGCGCCCGGGATCCGCCGGGCGCGGTACTCGGCCTTGCCGTCCTTCGGCTCGTTCGGCAGGTATTTGGTGATGTCGACCACCACGAGCCCCGGCTCGCCCAAGCGCTCGGCGAGCCAGGCGGTGGTGACGAGCGCGTCAGGATTCGCGTAGCCCTCAGCCATGTCCCTCAGCCCTCCAGAGCGAGCGCGATTCGTCGGTTCTGACGCCCCTTGTTCTCGATCTTCACCACCGTGACGCGCCCCACCTCCCGGGTCGAGCCGACATGGGTGCCGCCGCAGGGCTGGAGGTCGATCGGGGTTGCCTCGGGCCCGATCCGCACGAGCCGCACCCGCCCGGTGCCGCGCGGCGGCTTGACCGAGAGCGTGCGCACTAGCCCAGGGTTCGCGTCGAGCTCCTCCTCGGTGATCCAAAGCGTGCCGACCGGGTGATCCTCGGCGACGAGAGAGGCGAGCGCCGCGTTGAGCCGCTCCTTATCCGGCGGCTCGGGGAGGTCGAAATCAAGCCTGCCCTTGCCGTCGCCGATCGACCCGCCGGTCACCGCCGTCCCGGGGAGAAGGCTGCAGAGGAGATGCAGCGCCGTGTGCATGCGCATCAGCCGGTAGCGTCGCTCCCAGTCGATCTCCGCCCTGACCTCTGCACCGATCTCCGGCAGGGGTGTTCCGGGGGCGACACGGTGGAGGATCGTTCCGCCCTCTCCCTTCACCGTATCGATCACCGCGACCGCCGACCCGTCGGGCATCAGGAGCCGGCCCGTGTCCCCGGGCTGCCCGCCGCCTTGGGCGTAGAACACGGTGCGGTCGAGAACGATCCCCTCCGGCCCGGCCGACAGCACGCTGGCGGTGCAGCTCCGCAGCGTGGCGTCGTCGCGAAACAGCGGCTCCGTCTTCACCGGCCTTCCCCTTGCCGCATGTCACGCGGCCCAGGCGCGTCTCAGCCGCTCGCGATTGGCCTGAAGCCACAAGAGAGCGAGCGCGGTGGTGATGTTGACGATCCGCCCCTCCGCGACCATCGCGAAGGCCGACTCGGCCGGCACGGCGAAGACCCTTATGTCCTCGTGCTCGTGGGCAAGCCCGGCATGGCCCGCCTCGCCGGGAGGGGCGTCCACCCTGCCCGCGAACACGGTGATCGTCTCGTCGGCCACACCCGGGCTCAACAGGAATCGGCCCGCCCGCTCGAGAGCGGTGACGGAAAGCCCCGTCTCCTCGAGCGTCTCGCGAACCGCCACCGCTTCGTCCGGCTCGTCCCCGTCGGCGAGGCCGGCCGCGACCTCGACGAGCCACGGCTCGAGCCCGGCGGCGAGCGCGGGCAGGCGGAACTGTTCGATGAGCACCACGGTGTCGCGAACCGGGTCATAGGGCACGACCGCGACGGCGCGGCCGCGGCGCAACAGCTCCCAGCGCGCCGGGCCGCGCAGCTCGCCGCGGAAGCCGCGGAAGGAGAAGGACACGCGCTGAAGCGCATTGCGCCCATGCCAGAGGGTTTCGACCTCGTGGATCGTGACGCGCGGATCGGAGGGGAGGGAGAGCTCTGCCATGCGGGCGCGCACCCTAGCCGCTCGGCCCTGGCAGGGCCAGGGGGCGCGGGGATAGCATCCGGGGAGGAGAACGCCCCACCCGGTGACCGATCCCACGCCCACGCGGCAGACGGAGGCCCGAGACTCGACCGCCCGGCGCCGCGCCCGCGCCATCGCCTCCATCATTGGCGCGACCGCCATGTTCGCGTGCGCGGCGATGCTCGTGAAGCTCGTCTCATCCACCCTTCCCACAGCGGAGATCGTGCTCGCGCGCTGCGCCATCTCGCTTGCGGCCCTCACCCCCCTGCTCGCCCGCGAGGGGGGCCTGCGCGCGCTTCGGACGCGCGAGCCGTTCTGGCACGCGGTGCGCACGTTCTCGGGCTTCGGCGGCATGATCACCGCCTTCTACGGCTACGCAACCCTGCCGCTCGCCGAGGTCACGGCGCTCGGCTTCACCATGCCGATGTTCCTCACCATGCTCTCGATCCCGATCCTGGGCGAGAAGGTCGGAATCAGGCGTGCGAGCGCGATCGTGGTCGGCTTCCTCGGCGTGCTTCTGATCCTTCGCCCGTTCTCGAACGCCATCCCGCTTCTTCCGGCGCTCGTCGTCGTGTTCGGCGCGGTGTGCTGGGCAATGGCGATGATCGCGATCCGCAGGATGGGGGAGCTCGGCGAAAGCAATGTGGCGATCGTCGCCTGGTTCTCGATCGGCGGCACGGTGCTTGCCGGGGTGCTCACGATCCCGGTCTGGGTCACGCCGACGCTCTCCGAGACGGCGGCTCTCATCGGCGTGGGGCTCGCGAGCACGGTGGCGCAGCTTCTGATGACGGATGCCTATCGCCGTGGCGAGCCCACGATCGTCGCGCCGTTCGAATACACGAGCATCCTCTGGACGACGTTGATCGGCGTCACGCTGTTCGGGGAGACGCCATCGCCTACGATGGCGGCGGGCGTGCTCGTGCTCGTCGCCTCCGGCCTCTACATCCTGCATCGGGAGGTGATACGCCGTCGCGAGGCGGGCGGGGCCGGGCGCTGAGGCGCCTGGGAAGCCGAGGACGGAGCACGCGCGACCCGAGAGCGAGCGGCGTCAACGGCGGGCGCTTTGGGGTGGATCCCCGACCGCCCGGCTCGAGCCGATGCGAGGCGGGACGGATCATCGGACCCCCCGGTTCTGCCCAGGCGAAGGGGCGAACCGGGGATCCGACCCGCGGCAGTAGCCTCTCACCGCGCCTCGGCAGCGTCGCACCTCAAGATTTCGGAAACATGAACACAGCGTGATGAGTGCGTGTCCGACACGCGCCGAGGCGTCGCCCCGAAGCCTCAGCGCCGCCTCAGGCTCAGGATATAGGCGATCAGGTCCTCGGTCTCCTCGCGCGTGAGGCTCAGGTCGGGCATGCGGTCATGCGGCGTGCGGAGGAACACGGTGAGCGACGTCACCGTCGTCGAGGCACGGTCCGCAACCGATTGCAGCGTCGGCGCTCCGTCGGTGGCACGCCCCGCTCCCGGCCCGACGGCGTGGCAGGAGGTGCACCAGCGCTCGGCGATCGCCGCCCCGGACGCCACGTCGCCGGTCGGAACCTGGGCGTTAGCGGCGAGGGAAAGGGAGAGGGCAGCCACCAGGGTCAACACGCGCATCGCACACTCCTTCGCAAGCGCCCCGGAGCGTCGCTGACGCCGCGCGCGCGTGCCTTGACGGCGATCAAACCGACTTCAGAGCCCCCATCGCCCGAAGCCGGCGACGATGCTCGTCACGAGCCCCAGCACGAGATTGGCGGTGATCAGGAGCCGCACGCGATTGGCCGCAGCCGTCGCCGCTTCCGCCTCGCCACGCCCCATCGCGGCGCGGAAGCGGGCATAGGGCCCGAACCAGATGGCGAGGAACACCCCCGCCATGATCATGCCGGTGAGGTTCATCACATGGACATGCACGCCGGCGTCACGGAAGCCGCCATACCAGCCGAACAGCAACGCCCAGCCGCTCGCGACCACGATCGGCATCGCATGCCAGACGATCAGGAAGAAGCGGCGGAACACCTCGGCATGAAGTGCTAAGCGCTGTGGCGGTGCGAGCACAGCGAGCGCGGGGCGGAGGACGAGGATCGCGAACGCCATGCCGCCGACCCAGAGGATCGCGCCGACGAGGTGAAGCACGAACAGCAAGGTCGGCACGGTCGCGCTCATCATTCCCTCCCGAGCCAAGGGGCGAGAGCCGAGACGAGCCCGCGCACCTCCTCTGCCGCGAGGCTCCGCGGCGCGCTCTCGGTCACACCAAGTCCGGCCGCCATCGCCATCGCGTAGGCCGAGCGGTTGCCGAGCGAGGCGGGAAGCGCCTCCACCCCGGCGCGGGCGAGCTCGGCCTTGGTCGCCTCGAGCAGCCGGCCACGCGCGGGCGCGCGATTGAGAACGACCTTGGCCTCGCGCCGCTCTGCCCTGGCGAGGTCGAGCGTCGGGCCGGTCGCCCAGAGGTCGAGCGGCGAGGGCTGCATCGGCACGAGCACGAGGTCGGCCGCGCGCAGGGCGAGCCGCGCCTCGGTCTCGGCATGCGGCGGGCTGTCGATCAGAACCACCTCGTGGTCGCGCCTGAGCCGCTCGATCTCGGCGGCGAGCTTCCAGCCGGAGGTGTCGGCGAAGGTGACGCCGGCTGCGGCCGCCCGTGCCTCAGTCTTGCGGCGCGCATGCCAGCGCGCGAGCGACCTCTGCGGGTCGATGTCGAGCAGGGCGACGCGCCGGTCGGCCGCAAGCGCGGCTGCAAGCTGGGCCGCGAGCGTGGTCTTGCCCGCTCCGCCCTTCTGCTGCGCCACCGTGAGCACGATCGCCGCCATCCGGCGAAGGCTAGCGGAGCGACTCGCGCGGCTCCAACCACCGGAAGCGGCCGGGCGCGTAGGGAGCGGGGTCGAGCGGCGGCGCCGCGCCCGTCATCAGCGCCGCGATCAGACGCCCGCTGCCCGCGCCCATGGTCCAGCCGAGCGGCCCGTGGCCGGTGTCGAGCCAGAGGTTGCGCACCCGCGTCGGCCCGATCAGCGGCCGCCCGTCCGGGCTCATCGGGCGCAGCCCCGTCCAGTGCTCGGCACGGGCATAGTCCCCGCCCTCGGGGAACAGGCGCCGCAGCGCGCCAAGGGTGGCGGCGGCACGCACAGGCGAGGGCGTCTTGTCCCAGCCTGCAAGCTCGAGGGTTCCGGCGGCGCGGAGCCGCTCGCCGAAGCGGGCGACGTAGATCTTCGCATGCTCGTCCACCACCGCGAGCCTCGGCGCGCCGTTGCGCCCGGCGATCGGGACGGTGGCGGAATAGCCCTTGCCGGGATAGACGGGAAGCGCAAGACCGGCTGTGGCGGCGAGCTGGACCGACCACGGGCCTGCCGCAAGCACCACCTGATCGGCAGCGATCGTCTCGCCGGTCTCGAGCACGACACCTGTCGCCGCCCCGCGGGCGACCGCGAGCCGCGCCACCCGCGTGCCATAGCGGAAGGTCACGCCCAATGCCGCGGCAGCATGGGCGAGCCCGGCGGTGAAGCGATGTGCGTCGCCGGTCTCTCCCTCCTTCGCGAAAAGAGCTCCGGCATAGCGGCTTGCCGCTTCGGCGAGCGCGGGTTCGGCGGTGGCGATGCCGGAGCGGTCGAGCAGCTCCGCCGCGAAGCCAGCCTCGCTGAGCCGTCGCGCCTTCGCCTCGGCGGCGGCCATCTCCGCGGGCGTGGTGAGCAGGGTGAGCGTGCCGGCGGTCGAGTTCTGGTCGTCGATGGCAAGCCTCGCCCGCAGCCGTGCGGTTTCCGCCGCCGAGAAGCGGCAGAGCTCCCCGATCGCCGCGGCGTTCGCCGCGAAAGCGCGAGGCGTGCAGTTGGCGAGGAAACGCACGCCCCAGCGCCACAGGGCGGGATCCCAACGGAAGGGGCGAAGCAGGAGTGGCGCGTCCTCTCGCCCAATCCAGCGCAGAAGCTTGCCCGGCACGTCCGGCGCCGCCCAGGGGCCAGAGACGACGGAGATGTGCCCCCCGTTGGCGAACGAGGTCTCGAGGCCGGGCCCGTCACGCGCCTCGACCACGGTCACCTCCACCCCCGCCTCGCGCAGGAACCAGGCGGCGGAGACGCCGACGATCCCTGCGCCGAGGACGAGGGCGTGCACCGTTCAGTTGGTCGCGAAGGGGTTGGCGAAGGCGGGAGGTCGCGTGTGCCGGGGCGGGAAGGCCGCGGCGAGATAGTCGACGATCAGCTTCCGCTCCTCCGGTTCGAGCGGGTTCATATTCTGCTTCTCGACCATCCAGTCGATCAGCTCGTCCCATTGCTGACGGGTAAAGCCGGAGCGGCGGATCAGCGCCGTGGAGTGGCATGCCGTGCAGGCATAGAAGGTCTCGTCACGGCCATGTCCGTCGGGAAGCACCGAGGGCTCCTCGGGCTCGGCAGCGAGCGCGGCGGGAGGGGCGGGGGCTCCCGCGACCAGGAGCCCCCCGAGCAGAAGGACAGCGAACCTCCGCATGCCGGCTCAGCCCACGAGGATCGCCACACGGCTGATCGGGTTCGCCCCGTAGCCCTGCGGGTTCCAGTTCCCGGCGACATGCGGCTGCATCTTCCCGTCGCTGTCGGTGGCGCGATACCAGATCTCGAAGTAGCCGTCCGAGGGCAGCGTTACCGAGCCCTCCCAGCGCTGCCAGGCATACTTGTTCGCCGGCGCGCCGAGCCGCATCTCCTGCCACGTCGAGCCATAGTCGATGCTGACATGCATCGCTCGCACCGTTTTCTCGCCGGCCCAGGCCGCGCCGCGCAAAGCGATGGTCCGGGTGCCGGCCGGCAGGCGCGTGCCGTTGGCGACGTTGGTGAGAATGCTGCGCACCGGCATCGAGGTCATGTCGACGAAGCTCGACCCGTCATTCTGCGAACCCGGAACGATCGGCACCACCGGTACGCGATAGCTCGTCCCGCCCATGCCCTGGCCGGTATGCGGCTTGTCGAGGATCTGGATCCGCGTCAGCCACTTCTGGCTCAGCGAGCCGGGCCAGCCGGGGACGATCAGCCGCACCGGAGCGCCGTTGATGTGCGGGATCGGCCCGCCATTGACCGCGAAGGCGATCAGCGTGTGCTCCTCGAGCGCCTTCTCGATCGGCATGCCACGGCTGATCGCCGCCCGGTCGGTTGCGCCGGAGAGATGCGGGTCGGCGCCGTAGTGGCCGGTGAACTTGCCCGACGGCTTTAGGCCTGCGGCAGCGAGAACGTCTTTCAGCCGAACCCCGGTCCAAGCGGCGTTGCAGATCGCCCCGTTGCCCCACTGGTTGCCACGGGTCTGCGGCACGAAGAAGCTGCGACCATTGCCGCCGCACTCCATCTGCAGCTGGAAGGTCACGTTCTGGAAGCGGGAGCGGAGCTCTCCCACCGTGAGCTCGAGCGGCGTGTTGACCTCGCCGTCGATCCGCACCTTCCAGGCGTCGGGGTTGGCGGCCGGCTCAGGGATCTGGCCGTTGTTGCGGATGAAGATCCGGTTGTTCGGCGTCACCGGGTCATCGAGCAGCGTCTCGGGCGCCTCGAGCACAAGCGGCCGGTCGCCGAGATTGATCATCGGGTCCTTGCCCTCGAAGGTGACGAGGCGCGGCCCTTGGGCCGTTCCCTGGGCCAGCGCGGCAGGGATGAGCCCGCGCGGCATGCGGTCGGCGAACGGGATGGCCGCGCCGACGGCTGCCCCCATCGCCGCAAGCGAGGCTCCCTTCAGCGCGCCGCGGCGGTTGAAGACGATCGCATCGGCGCGCTCGGGGTCGTCGGCGTAGAGTTCGACGAGGCTCCGCTCGCGCTTTCCGAAACGCATCATGGCATCCTCCCCTTGTAGGTGTCCCGGTCCGTGGCACCGTGCCGACCGGCACGTGCTCCGGGCGCAGTGAACCATCTGTGGTGCGAAGATAGCATAGCAATGGGGTCAGGCGAACTCGCCCTTCTCACACCTGCCGAGATGGCGTCGGCCGACCGTGAGGCGATCGCGCTCGGGATTGCGGGGAGGACGTTGATGCGCAATGCCGGACAGGCGGTGGCGCGGGCGATCCTCGCACGGTTCCGCCCCTGCCGTGTCACCGTGCTCGCAGGCCCGGGAAACAACGGCGGCGACGGGTTTGTGGTGGCGTCATTCCTCTCGGAGAGGGGGTGGCCCGTGCGGGTCGCCCTGTTCGGCGGACGGTCGGCGCTCACGGGGGATGCCGCCTGGGCTGCCGCCCGCTGGCGCGGGCCGGTCGAGCCGCTGTCGCCCGGCTCGCTGGAGGGCGCTGGCCTCGTGGTCGATGCCGTGTTCGGCGCGGGGCTCGCGCGCCCGGTCGAAGGGGGCGTGGCGGAGACGCTCGCCGCCGCCTCGGCTCTGCCGGTGGTTGCGGTCGATCTGCCCTCCGGCGTGTCGGGGCTGACGGGGGAGGTGCTCGGGGTGGCGCCGAAGGCGGTGCTGACCGTCACCTTCTTCCGCCTCAAGCCCGGCCATCTGCTTCTGCCTGGGCGCTCCTTCTGCGGCGAGACGGTGGTGGCCGAGATCGGCATTCCTGCCTCGGTACTCGATCACGTCGTGCCGCGGGCGTTCCGAAATGCCCCCGCGCTCTGGCAGGCCTCGCTGCCGCGCCGCTCCCTCACGGACACCAAGTACACCCGCGGTTGTCTGACCATCGTCGGCGGCACGGCGATGACAGGCGCGGCGCGTCTCGCCGCCGCAGCCGCACGGCGCCTCGGCGCCGGTCTGGTCACGATCGCCGCCGGCGATTCCGCCTCGGCTGCCGCCTATCGCGCGGGTGATCCCGGCGTGATCGTCTCCGAAAGCGCGATCGAGACGTTGCTTGCGGATCAGCGACGCAACGCCTGGCTCGTCGGCCCCGGCCTCGGCCAGGGCGAGCGGACGGAGCGGGCTCTTGCCCTCCTGCTGGCCTCGGGGAGGCCTGTGGTGGTGGACGCCGACGCCCTCACCGCCTGCGCCGGGGCCCCCGAGCGGCTTCGCGGCGCCGCACTGCTGACGCCCCATGCGGGGGAGTTCGCCCGCGTGTTCGGGCCGATCGGCAACGACAAGCCCGCGGCGGCGCGGCGGGCTGCAGCCGAGACCGGTGCGGTCGTTCTGCTCAAGGGGGCGGACACGGTGATCGCCGCCCCCGATGGCCGAGTGGTGATCGACGCGGGCGCTCCGCCCGATCTCGCGACCGCCGGAACGGGCGATGTGCTGGCCGGCGCCGCAGCGGGGCTGATGGCGCAAGGGATGGACGCCTTCAGCGCCGCCGCCGCCGCGGCCTGGGCGCTCGGGGCGGCGGCGCGATGCGCAGCCCCCGGGCTGATCGCCGAGGACCTTCCGCCGCTCCTGCCGCGCGCGCTCGCTGCGCTATAGTGGCGATCATGGGAGCGTGGATGGAGACGGCAGCGCGCGCAGGTCTGTTCGACCGCGCGCTCAGGCGCCTGCTCGAGGCGTGGCGTGATGTCGCGGGCGGATCGGGCGATGGTGACATCGCCGCGCAGATGCGCGACTGCCTCGAGGCAAAGGGCGGCGAGGTCTCCGCCCGCGCCCGCTCTGCCCGGCTCGCCCAGGCCTATCTCGCTTCGGATTCGGCTGGAAAGGAGGCGTTCCTGCGCACCCTCGCTTCCTTCGACAGTGATCCGAAGGCGGTCGAGGCGGCGGTCGCGGCGCTTCAGTCGGCCGGGGACGACGCGGCGGCGGCGGCGCGGGCGCGGATGGAACTCCGCCGTGCCCTCGAGGCGCCGCGGACGCGGCTCGTGACCCAGTTCACCTCCCTTCCCGAGGGGGTGCGGTTCGTGGTCGAGCTGCGCGCCGCCCTGTTGCAGCTCGCGAAGAAAGACCCTGCGCTCGCCGCCCTCGAGGCAGACATACGCGCCCTGCTCGCCGCCTGGTTCGATGTCGGGTTCCTCGAACTCCGTCGGATCGATTGGCACAGCCCGGCAAGCCTGCTCGAGAAGCTCGTCGGGTACGAGGCCGTGCACGAGATTCGCTCCTGGCGCGACCTCAAGAACCGGCTCGACAGCGACCGGCGCTGCTACGCCTTCTTCCACCCAAGGATGCCCGATGAGCCGCTGATCTTCGTCGAGGTGGCGCTTGTGAAGGGGCTTGCAGGGGATGTTCGCGCCCTGCTCGACGAAAACGCGCCGCTGCAGGACCCGCGCGCGGCCGACACGGCGATCTTCTATTCCATCTCGAACTGCCAGCAGGGCCTCTCCGGCATCAGCTTCGGCAATTTCCTGATCAAGCGCGTCGTCAACGAGCTTTCAGCGGAATTCAGCAATATCAAGACCTTCGCGACACTTTCTCCGATCCCAGGCTTCCGGCGCTGGCTCGACGCCAGGGGGGGTGACGACACGCTGCTCACGCCCGAGGAGAAGGCCTCACTCGCCGCCGCGCTCGGGGCGGCGGCAGAAAGCGGGGCGAACCCGCTCGCGGTGCTGCTCGGCCGGAAGGGGTGGCATCGCGACGCCGCGCTTGCCGAAGCCGCACGCCCGGTGCTGCTTCGCCTCTGCGCCCGCTACCTGCTCGCGGAGAACGCCGAGGCGCGGCCCGGCCGGCCCCCGCGGGCGCTCGACCCGGTCGCGCATTTCCACCTCACCAATGGCGCACAGGCGGAGCGTCTCAACTGGCTCGCCGACCGCTCGGAGAAGGGGATCAGGGAAAGCGCGGGGCTGATGGTGAACTATCTCTATGACCGCGGCGCGATCGAGGCCAACCACGAGGCCTATGTCGGCCAGGGCAAGCGGGCCGCCTCGACGGCGCTGAAGCGTCTCGCGCGCGGCTGGACCTAGCGGGGAGGGGAAATGGCACCCGAGGGGATGGCGGCTCAGTCGGCCGCAGGCTCGGCCGACGAGGCGGGCCGGATCGCGCTTCTGCGCACGCTCGAGCAGAGGGTGCTTTGGCTCGCCTGCTGGACGATCCACCACGCCAACCACATCAGGCCGTCGCGCGACGGGCTGAAGGTCGGCGGGCATCAGGCTTCTTGCGCCTCGGTCGCGACACTGATGACCGCCCTCTACCTTGACATCCTCCGCCCGGAGGACCGGGTGGCGGTCAAGCCCCATGCGGGGCCGGTCTTCCACGCGATCCAGTATCTGCTCGGGCGGACGACACGCGAGAAGCTCGAGCGCTTCCGCGCCTTCGGCGGCATCCAGCCCTATCCGAGCCGCACGCGCGACGGGCTCGACGTCGACTTCTCTACAGGCTCCGTCGGCCTTGGTGTGGCCATCACCAACTTCGCCGCGCTCGTGCAGGACTATGTCCGGCTGAAGGGCCTCGCGCCCAAGGGATCGCGGCCGGGGCGCATGGTCGCCGTGGTCGGCGATGCCGAGCTCGATGAGGGGAACATCTACGAGGCCCTGCTCGAGAGCTGGAAGCACGACATCCAGGACGTCTGGTGGATCATCGACTACAACCGCCAGAGCCTCGACTCGATTGTCCCCGACCGGCTCTTCCACCGCATCGAGGGCCTGTTCCGCGACATGCGGTGGGACGTCGTGACGGTTAAGTACGGCACGCGCCTCGAGGCCGCCTTCGCTCGGCCGGGCGGTGCCGCGCTCAGGGCCTGGATCGACGACTGCCCGAACTCGGTTTACTCGGCGCTCACCTTCCAGGGCGGTGCGGCCTGGCGCGAGGCGCTTCTCGCCGATCTCGGCCGCGATGCCGGGCTGCGCGCGATCATCGACCCGCTCCCCGACGACGAGCTTGCGGCGCTGATGACCAATCTCGGCGGCCATGACATGGAGACGGTGCTCGCCGCCCTGCGCCGCGCCGCCGCCGCGCCGCGGCCGACCGCCTTCATCGCCTACACGATCAAGGGCATGGGCCTGCCGCTTGCCGGCCACAAGGACAACCACGCCGGGCTGATGACGGTCGAGCAGATGGAGCGGTTCCGCGCCGCCCTCGGGATCTCGCCCGGAAAGGAGTGGGAACCGTTCGCCGGGCTCGACGCGGCGACGGCAGCCGAGCTGAAGCGGTTCCTTGCGACCGTTCCCTTCGCCGGCGCGCTCGCGGGCGACGGCGAACGCCGCGGGCGGCGCCGGGTGGCGCCGCCGGTTCCGATTCCCGACACCCTGCCGGAGCCCCGACGCGCACCGGGCCGGAAAATGTCGACCCAGGAGGCCTTCGGCCAGATCCTTTCCGAGATCGGCCGCGGCCAGGGCGAGCTCGCGCCGCTCGCCTCGCGGATCCTCACGACGAGCCCTGACGTGACGGTCTCGACGAGCCTCGGCCCATGGGTGAACCGCCGCGGCGTGTTTAGCCGCCATCGCCGAAACGACGCGTTCCGTGACCAGAAGGTGGCCTCGGCCCAGAAATGGGTGATGACGCCAGAGGGGCAGCATGTCGAGCTCGGCATCGCCGAGCAGAACCTGTTCCTGCTTCTCGCCGCCGCTGGCCTTTCCCACGAACTCAACGGGGTGCGGCTCCTTCCTGTGGGGACGGTCTATGACACATTCGTCCAGCGCGGGCTCGATGCGCTGTTCTACGGGTGCTACCAGGATGCGCGGTTCCTGCTCGTCTCAACCCCCTCAGGCATCACGCTTGCGCCCGAGGGGGGGCAGCACCAGTCGATCTACACGCCGCTGATCGGCATCGGCCAGGACCGGCTCGCCTTCTATGAGCCGGCGCATGTGGACGAGCTCTGCCACCTGTTGGCGCATGCCTTCCGCCACATCCAGGCGGAGGATGGCTGCTCGGTGTGGCTTCGGCTCTCCACACGCCCGCTGGCCCAGCCCGACCGCCTGCTCGGCGAGGCTGAGAAGGCGGCGATCGTCGCCGGCGGCTATTGGCGCGTTCCGCCGGCGCCGGGCGCACGCCTTGCAATCGTCTACGAGGGACCGGTGGCCGAGGAGGCAGAGGCCGCGCACGCCGCTCTCGCCGAAGAGGTGCCGGGGGTGGGCCTGCTCGCCATCACCTCGCCGGACCGTCTGCACGCGGATTGGCTCGCCGCCGCCCGGGCCCGCCGCGAGGGCCGCGCGGCGACCGCCCATGTCGAGGCGCTGCTCGGCGCACTCGCTCCCGATGCCGGGATCGTCACGGTGCTCGACGGCCACCCCGCCACCCTTGCCTGGCTCGGCGCGGTGCGCGGCCAGCGAATCCAGGCGCTCGGCGTCGACCGGTTCGGCCAGACCGGCGACATCCCCGACCTCTACCGTGCCTACGGGCTCGACACCGACGCCATCCTCGATGCGGCGGCGGCGGCGCTGATCGGCTGACGGCGCGCAGGTTGCGCGGCGACGCGTTCGGCGGTACATGCCGCGGCTCTCGGGCGGTTCGGCCGCGCCGGCGGAAGGCGGTTGGGGAGAAGCCGCGCCGAGCCTGCCGCGGGCGTGGCGGAACTGGCAGACGCGCCGGATTTAGGTTCCGGTGACGCAAGTCGTGGGGGTTCAAATCCCTCCGCCCGCACCACGGCCAAGCGCCCGCCGCCGACGCGGCGTGGCCAAGCGAAAGACGATGACGATGCAGGTCACCGAGAAGTCAGCCGAAGGATTGAAGCGCGCCTATGCGGTGGTGCTGCCGGCCGCAACGATCGCCGCCAAGCGCGATGCCAGGCTCGCCGAGATCGGGCGCGGGCTGCGCCTGCCCGGCTTCCGCCCCGGCAAGGTGCCGCCAGCGATCGTCAAACAGCGCTTCGGCAGCGCGATCATGGGCGAGGTGCTCGAGAAGAGCCTCGACGAAGCCACCCGCGCGGTGGTGACCGAGCGGGGCCTGAAGCCCGCGTTGCAGCCGAAGGTCGAGATCGTCAACTGGTCCGACGGGGCGGACCTCGAGTTCACCCTCGACATCGAGGTCCTGCCCGAGATCACGCCCCCCGACCTCAAGTCGATCGCGGTCGAGAAACTGGTCGCGACCCCGACCGAGAGCGAGGTCGAGCAGAGGCTCGCCGAGATAGCCAAGCGCCATCGCAACTCCGAGCCGGTCGAGGAGCAGCGCCCCGCGGTTGCCGGCGATCTGCTCGTCGTCGATTTCGTCGGCCGGATCGACGGCAAGCCGTTCCGCGGCGGCTCCGCCACCGACATGGAGGTCGAGGTCGGCGGCCCAGGCTTCGTCCCGGGCTTCACCGAGGGGCTCATCGGCCTCGCGGTCGGCGAGACGAAGGACATCGAGGTGTCGTTTCCGGCAGGCTACGTGGCGAGCGACCTCGCGGGCAAGACGGCGACCTTCACGGTCACCGCCAAGGCGCTGCGGCGGGCGCTGCCCGCCGAACCGTCCGAGGAGCTTGCGAAGAAGCACGGGTTCGAGACGCTTGCGGCGATGCGGGAGGCGATTCGCGGCGCGATCCAGCGCGAGTACGACCAGATGAGCCGGCTCAGGCTGAAGCGCGCCGTGCTTGACCAGCTCGCCGAGCGGGCGACCTTCCCGGTGCCGGACGGCATGGTGGAGGGGGAGTTCCAGGCGATCTGGCAGCGCGTCGAGCAGGACCTGAAGGACGGGCGCTTGGACGAGGCCGACCAGGGCAAGGACGAGGCGACGCTCAAGTCGGAATACCGGGCGATCGCGGAACGCCGGGTGCGGCTTGGGCTGCTGCTTGCCGAAATCGGCCGGGCCAACAATCTCTCGGTGAGCGAAGACGAGCTCAAGCGGGCGGTGATCGCCGAGGCCCAGCGCTATCCGGGCCAGGAGCGTAAGGTCATCGAGTACTACCAGCAGAACCCGCAGGCCATCGAACGGTTCCGCGCCCCGATCTTCGAGGAGAAGGCGATCGACTTCGTCCTCGAGCTCGCGCAGGTGACCGAGCGGTCGGTGACGCCCGAGGAGCTTGCCAAGGATCCGGACTAGGGCCGAGACCAGCCTGACGAGACCCTGCCCCAAGAGGAAGGAGCCCCGACAACCGATGCCCGAGCGCAGCCCGTTCGAGATCTACGCCAACACGCTCGTGCCGATGGTGATCGAGCAGACGGCGCGCGGCGAGAGGGCTTTCGACATCTATTCCCGCCTCCTCAAGGAGCGGATCATCTTCCTCACCGGGCCGGTGCATGATGCGGTGGCGAGCCTGATCTGCGCCCAGCTCCTGTTCCTTGAGAGCGAGAACCCGAACAAGGACGTCGCCTTCTACATCAACAGCCCGGGCGGGGTGGTGACCTCCGGCCTCGCGATCTACGACACGATGCAATACATCCGCTCGCCGGTGAGCACGGTGTGCATTGGCCAGGCGGCCTCGATGGGAAGCCTGCTGCTTGCGGCCGGCGCGGCCGGCAAGCGCTACTGCCTGCCGAACAGCCGGGTGATGGTGCACCAGCCTTCGGGCGGGGCCCAGGGCCAGGCCACCGACATCGAGATCCAGGCGCGCGAGATCCTTGCCGTGCGGGCGCGGCTGAACCAGATCTATGCCCGGCACACGGGCCAGCCGCTCGAGCGGATCGAGCAGACGCTCGAACGCGACCGGTTCATGTCGGCCGAGGAGGCGAAGGAGTTCGGGATCGTCGACCACGTGGTCGAGAACCGGCCCCCGCCGGACGCCGAGAAGAAATAGGCGGAACACGAGGGGCGGGGCATCGGCTAACCACCGGCGTGCGCGGGGCATCGGCTGACCACGGGCGTGCGGCGGCCGGCCGGGCGTCGGCCCGGGCGGCACGGCGCGGCGTCGGACGAACGGCCATCGCTTGTGCCACCGGGCACCCGGGCGTATCCTCGTCTCTTGGGAAGCCGCACCGGACTCGGAGCAGGCATGAGCAAGTCTGGCGACTCGAAGAACACACTCTACTGCTCGTTCTGCGGCAAGTCGCAGCACGAGGTTCGCAAGTTGATCGCGGGCCCGACCGTGTTCATCTGCGACGAGTGCGTCGAGCTCTGCATGGACATCATTCGCGAGGAGCACAAGACGCACCTCGTGAAGACGCGCGACGGCATCCCAACACCGCGCGAGATCTGCAAGGTTCTGGATGACTACGTGATCGGGCAGGATCACGCGAAGCGTGTGCTCTCGGTAGCGGTTCACAACCATTACAAGCGCCTGGCGCACGCCCAGAAGAACAACGACGTCGAGATCGCCAAGTCGAACATCCTGCTTATCGGCCCGACGGGCTCGGGGAAGACGCTGCTCGCCCAGACGCTTGCCCGGATCCTCGACGTGCCGTTCACGATGGCGGATGCGACGACGCTCACCGAGGCCGGTTATGTGGGCGAGGACGTCGAGAACATCATCCTGAAGCTCCTGCAGGCGGCCGACTACAACGTCGAGCGGGCGCAGCGCGGCATCGTCTACATCGACGAGGTCGACAAGATCAGCCGCAAGTCGGACAACCCCTCGATCACCCGCGACGTCTCCGGCGAGGGCGTGCAGCAGGCTCTGCTCAAGATCATGGAGGGGACGATCGCCTCGGTGCCGCCCCAGGGCGGTCGCAAGCACCCACAGCAGGAGTTCCTGCAGGTCGACACCACCAACATCCTGTTCATCTGCGGCGGCGCCTTCGCCGGGCTCGAGAAGATCATCGCCGCACGCGGCAAGGGCACGGCGATCGGCTTCGGCGCCGATGTGCGCAGCCCCGACGACCGGCGCACCGGCCAGATCCTGCGCGAGGTCGAGCCGGAGGACCTCCTGAAGTTCGGCTTGATCCCAGAGTTCATCGGCCGGCTTCCGGTGGTGGCCACGCTCGAGGACCTCGACGAGAACGCTCTCGTCGACATCCTCACCAAGCCCAAGAACGCTCTCGTCAAGCAGTATGCCCGCCTGTTCGAGATGGAGGGGGTGAAGCTCACCTTCACGGAGGATGCGCTGCGCACGGTCGCGCAGCGGGCGATCAGCCGCAAGACCGGGGCGCGCGGCCTGCGGTCGATCATGGAGGGGATCCTGCTCAACACCATGTTCGACCTCCCCAGCCTCGACGGAGTGGACGAGACGGTGATCAACCGCGAGGTGGCCGAGGGCCGGTCAGCGCCGCTGTTCATCTACGGCGAGCGTCGCGGCGAGGGCGCGAGCGCGTAATCCGCCCCCGCCGCCTGGCGGGGCTCGTGATGCATCGGGGTTGATCGGGGTGCCGGCAGCCTCATGTATCCTGACGTGACATGGGGTCTTTGGGCCAGGGCATGGTGCATGGTCCGAGGGCTGCCGAACCAGGAAGCACGCAAGAATGAGCGACGAGCAAGGTCAGCGGCACGGCGGTGGTGAGGGCAAGGCGCTTCAGGCGCCGGTGCCTGCCGACGTTCTGCCGGTTCTTCCCCTGCGGGACATCGTGGTGTTCCCGCATATGATCGTTCCGCTGTTCGTCGGGCGCGAGAAGTCGGTTCGCGCCCTCGAGGCGGTGATGAAGGACGACAAGCAGATCCTCCTGGTGGCGCAGAAGAACGCCGCCCAGGACGATCCCGGCGTGGACGACATCTATCACGTCGGCACGGTCTCGACCGTCCTGCAGCTTCTGAAGCTGCCCGACGGCACGGTGAAGGTTCTGGTCGAGGGCGGCCGGCGGGCGCGGATCGTCGGCTTCAAGGAGACGGAGGCGTTCTTCGAGGGCTTCGTCGAGCCGATCCAGGACCAGCCGGGTGACGAGCGCGAGGTGGTGGCGCTTGCGCGCACCGTGGTCAACCAGTTCGAGCAGTATATCAAGCTCAACAAGAAGATCCCGCCCGAGGTGCTCGTCTCGATCAACCAGATCGAGGACCCCTCGAAGCTCGCCGACACCGTCGCCTCCCATCTCGCGCTGAAGATCCCGGAGAAGCAGGACCTGCTTGAGACCGCCTCCGTGGCCGACCGCCTTGAGAAGGTGTTCGGCCACATGGAGAGCGAGATCGGCGTGCTGCAGGTCGAGAAGCGCATCCGCAACCGCGTGAAGCGCCAGATGGAGAAGACTCAGCGCGAGTACTATCTCAACGAGCAGCTGAAGGCGATCCAGAAGGAGCTCGGCGAGGGCGAGGACGGCAAGGACGAGGCCGCCGAGATCGAGGAGAAGATCCGGCGCACCAAGCTGTCGAAGGAGGCGCGGGAGAAGGCGCTCGCCGAACTGAAGAAGCTGCGCACCATGTCGCCGATGAGCGCCGAGGCGACGGTGGTGCGCAACTATCTCGACTGGATGCTCTCCATCCCCTGGAAGAAGAAGACCAAGATCAAGGCCGACCTCGCGGAGGCGGAGCGGATCCTCGAGGCTGACCATTACGGTCTCGAGAAGGTGAAGGAGCGCATCCTCGAGTATCTCGCCGTGCAGGTGCGGAGCCCGAAAATCCGCGGGCCGATCCTCTGCCTCGTCGGTCCGCCCGGTGTGGGCAAGACCTCGCTCGGCAAGTCGATCGCCAAGGCGACGGGCCGCAACTTCGTGCGCATGTCCTTGGGCGGCGTGCGCGACGAGGCCGAGATCCGCGGCCACCGCCGCACCTATATCGGCTCGATGCCCGGCAAGATCATCCAGGGCATGAAGAAGGCGAAGAGCTCGAACCCGCTCTTCCTGCTCGACGAGATCGACAAACTCGGCGCCGACTGGCGTGGCGACCCGTCCTCGGCCCTGCTCGAGGTGCTCGACCCGGAGCAGAACGCCACCTTCAACGACCACTATCTCGAGGTGGACTACGACCTCTCGGACGTGATGTTCGTCACGACCGCGAACTCGCTTCGGATGCCGCAGCCGCTGCTCGACCGGATGGAGATCATCCGCATCCCCGGTTACACGGAGGACGAGAAGGTCGAGATCGCCAAGCGCCACCTCGTGCCGAAAGTGTCGGAGGCGAACGGGCTCAAGGAGAAGGAGTGGTCGATCTCCGATGACGCGATTCGCGACCTGATCCGCTACTACACCCGCGAGGCGGGGGTGCGGAATCTGGAGCGCGAGATCGCGGGCCTCGCCCGCAAGGCGGTGCGCGAGATCGTTCAGAAGAAGGTGCAGAAGGTCGCGATCACGCGGAAGAACCTCGAGAAGTTTGCGGGTGTTCGGCGCTTCCGCTTCGGCGAGGCGGAGCTCGAGGACATGGTCGGCGTCGTCACTGGCCTCGCCTGGACCGAGGTGGGCGGTGAGCTTCTCTCGATCGAGGCGGTGCTGATGCCCGGCAAGGGCAATGTCAAGCACACCGGCAAGCTCGGCGACGTGATGCAGGAGAGCGTGCAGGCGGCGATGAGCTATGTGCGCTCGCGCGCTCTCTCCTTCGGCATCAAGCCGACACTGTTCGAGAAGCGCGACATTCACGTGCACGTTCCCGAAGGCGCCACACCGAAGGACGGCCCCTCCGCCGGCGTGGCGATGGCGACCGCGATCGTCTCGGCTCTTACCGGCATTCCGGTGCGTCGCGAGATCGCGATGACGGGAGAGATCACGCTGCGCGGCCGCGTGCTGCCGATCGGTGGCCTCAAGGAGAAGCTGCTCGCGGCCCTGCGCGGCGGGCTGACCACCGTTCTCATCCCGAAGGAGAACGAGAAGGACCTCGCCGAGATCCCCGACACGGTGAAGAAGGGACTGAGGATCGTCCCGGTCTCCTCGATGGACGAGGTGATGCGCGAGGCGCTGACCCGTATGCCCGAGCCGATCGCGTGGGAGGAGCCGCCAGAGCCGCCCCTGACGGCCGGTGCCGCCGCAGGCGAGGCGCGACTCGCCCACTGAGGCTGCTGCGACTCGGCCGCGTCCCGAGCGGACAGGGCGCGGCCGGGAGCCGCGGGGTGCATCCTCTCGCGAGTCGCTCTCGCCGGGCATCAGCGGGAGCAGGCGTTCCGCCTGCGCAAGGCCCGAAAACGGCCGATTCGCTAGGAAAAAGCGGCGTCGACGCATTGACGCGGGAGAATCGCGCTGCCTAGAGTGCAGCCGTGCGTTGCAGCCAGGTTGCGGATGTCCGCGGCCTGGAGGTGCGCAATCCCTTCCGCTCCAGTCACGTCGAAGAGGGCAAGCCCGTGAACAAGAACGACCTGGTCGCCGTTGTCGCCGACAAGACCGACCTGCCCAAGGCCAAGACGGCCGAGGTGATCGATGCCGTGTTGGACGCGATCACGGCCGCCCTGAAGAAGAAGGACGGCGAAGTTCGCCTCGTTGGCTTCGGCACCTTCTCCAAGTCGAAGCGCAAGGCAGGAATCGGCCGCAACCCGCGCACCGGCGAGCAGATCAAGATCGCCTCCTCGGTGTCGGTTCGCTTCAAGGCTGGCAAGGCACTAAAGGACGCCGTCAACTGAGCCGTGCTCGAGCAGCGTGGCGGCAGGCCGGCGGCGGTGACGCTTCCGGCCTTTCGCATTTGCCCAAACCCACGCTCGCGGCGTATCACCGCCCCGGGCGATTAGCTCAGCGGCAGAGCGCCTCGCTTACACCGAGGATGTCGGCGGTTCGAGTCCGTCATCGCCCACCATCGTTTTTCGCGCGCCTTGACACCCCCATCCCGCCTGCCTAAGAGCGGCGTACGCGCGCGGGTGTAGCTCAGTCGGTTAGAGCGCCGGCCTGTCACGCCGGAGGTCGCGGGTTCGAGCCCCGTCACTCGCGCCATTCCCCCCTCCCTCACGAGAGCACGTGCCGAGCGCCCGTCCGCTGGGCCAAAGGCGGGCGCGCCGAGGCCCGGGCAAACCGGGTACGCAGGCCCGGCACGGGTGGAAACGTGCCGCGTTCCCGTCTAATGTCGCAGCGCAGCAAGACCCGGGGGAGGGACCCACCGGGCCGACGGAGCACTGCGCGGCCATGCCGTCTATCCTGGCGGAATATTTCCCGATCCTCGTCTTCATCGGCATCGCCGCCGCGATCGCGGTGGCGATGGTCGGCGCCTCGCTGATCCTCGCCCGCCAGGCGCCGGACCCGATGAAGCTCTCGGCCTATGAATGCGGCTTCGAGCCGTTCGACGATGCGCGCCGGAAGTTCGATGTGCGCTTCTACCTCGTCGCCATCCTCTTCATCATCTTCGACCTCGAGGTCGCCTTCCTGTTCCCCTGGGCGGTCACCTTGGGCGAGATCGGCTGGTTCGGCTTCGCCTCGATGATGATCTTCCTTGGCATGCTGACGATCGGCTTCATCTATGAGTGGAGAAAGGGTGCGCTCGAGTGGGAGTGAGCGCACGCATGGAGAAGCCGCGATGACCGCCCAGACCGACGTGACCATCGCCTGGAACCGCGAGGCGATCAGCCCGGGGCCCCAGCAGGAGGCACTCCTGCGCGACGTCACGGGGCAGATCGCCGAGAAGGGATTCGTCGTCGCCCAGCTCGACCGGCTGGTGACGTGGGCGCGCACAGGCAGCCTCTGGCCGATGACCTTCGGCCTCGCCTGCTGCGCCGTCGAGATGATCCATGCCTACATGAGCCGCTACGACCTCGACCGGTTCGGCATCATCCCGCGCGCGAGCCCACGGCAATCGGACGTGATGATCGTCGCCGGCACCTTGACCAACAAAATGGCGCCCGCTCTGCGCAAGGTGTACGACCAGATGCCCGAGCCGCGCTGGGTGATTTCGATGGGAAGCTGCGCCAATGGCGGCGGCTACTACCACTATTCCTACTCGGTGGTGCGCGGCTGCGACCGGATCGTTCCCGTCGACATCTACGTCCCCGGCTGCCCGCCGACGGCCGAGGCGCTCGTCTACGGCATCATGCAGCTGCAGAAGAAGATACGCCGCACCGGAACGGTGCTGCGCCGCTGAGAGATCGGACGCGTGACTGAGACCATCACCCAGGCGCTCGCCGCTCTCGGCGCGGCGGTGGCGGAGGCGGTGCCGCAGGCGGTGCGGGCACATCGCGTCGCGCTCGGCGAACTCGAGATCGTCGCACGCGCCGACACGCTGCCCTCCCTCATGGCGGTGCTGCGCGACGACCCGCAGTTCGGTTTCACCCAGCTGATGGACCTCTGCGGGGTGGACTGGCCGGAGCGGGCCGAGCGCTTCGATGTCGTCTACAACCTGCTCGCCCCGGCGACGAACCGGCGCGTGCGCGTGATCGTTCCTGTGGCCGAGGGCGCGGCGGTTCCGTCGGTCGTCTCTCTCTGGCCGGCAGCCGGCTGGTACGAGCGCGAGGCGTGGGACCTCTTCGGCATTCCCTTCGCCGGCAACCCCGATCTGCGGCGCATCCTCACCGACTACGGCTTCGAGGGGCACCCGCTGCGGAAGGACTTCCCGCTGACCGGCCATGTCGAGCTCCGCTACGACGAGGAGCAGAAGCGTGTGGTCTACGAGCCGGTGAAGCTGACGCAGGAGTTCCGCAACTTCGATTTCCTTTCGCCCTGGGAAGGCATGACCACGCTTCCCGGCGACGAGAAGGCAAGGAGGGGGTGAGCGCGATGGCGGAGACGACGGCGGCCGCCCAAACCGGCACCCCAGAGCGGCGCACCCACACGATGAATTTCGGGCCGCAGCATCCGGCAGCACACGGCGTGCTTCGCCTCGTGCTCGAGCTCGACGGCGAGGTGGTCGAACGTGCCGATCCGCATATCGGCCTTTTGCACCGCGGCACCGAGAAGCTGATCGAGTACAAGACCTATATCCAGGCGGTGCCCTATTTCGACCGGCTCGACTATGTCTCGCCGATGGCGCAGGAGCATGCCTTCGCGCTTGCCACCGAAAAGCTGCTGGGAATCGAGGTGCCGCCGCGCGCCCGGTACATCCGCGTCCTGTTCGCCGAGATCAGCCGGATTCTCAACCACCTGCTCAACGTCACCACCTACGCGATCGATGTCGGGGCCATCACGCCCGCGCTCTGGGGCTTCGAGGAGCGCGAGAAGCTGATGGAGTTCCACGAGGCCGTTTCCGGCGCGCGGCTGCATGCGAACTACTTCCGCCCGGGCGGTGTCGCGAAGGACATGCCGGCGGGTCTTGCCGACCGGATCGCCGAGTGGGCCGAGGCCTTCCCGAAGTTCATCGACGATCTCGAGACCCTGCTCACCGAGAACCGGATCTGGAAGCAGCGGACGGTCGATATCGGCATCATGTCGCTCGAGGACGCGCTCGCCTGGGGCTGGTCAGGCCCCTGCCTGCGCGCCTCCGGAGCGGCGTGGGACCTGCGCAAGAGCCAGCCCTACGACGTCTATGGCGAGCTTGAGTTCGACATCCCCGTCGGCCGCAACGGCGACTGCTACGACCGCTACCTCGTGCGCGTCGCCGAGATGCGGGAAAGCCTGAAGATCATCCGGCAGTGCCTCGCCCGCATGCCCGACGGCCCGGTCAAGACCCAGGACCACAAGATCACGCCGCCCTCACGCGCGGAGATGAAGCGGTCGATGGAGGCGCTGATCCACCACTTCAAGCTCTACACGGAGGGGTTCCACGTCCCGGCGGGGTCGACCTACACGGTGGTCGAGGCACCCAAAGGGGAGTTCGGCGTCTATCTGATCGCCGACGGAACGAACAAGCCCTACCGCTGCAAGATCCGCGCGCCGGGCTTCGCCCACCTGCAGGCAATGGACCATCTCGCCAAGGGCCATATGCTGGCCGATGCGGTGGCGATCATCGGCAGCCTCGACATCGTGTTCGGGGAGATCGACCGGTGACCGACCGTTCCACGCCCGCGCAGGCCTATCACGGCGGCCCCGCGACCTTCGCCTTCTCGGAGGCCTATCGCAAGGCCGCCGAGAAGCAGATCGCGAAGTACCCCCCCGGCAAGCAGGCCTCCGCCGTGAAGGCGCTGCTTGATCTCGCGATGCGGCAGATGGAGGAGGAGACCGGCGCGCGCTGGCTTCCGCGCGCGGCGATGGACCATGTCGCCGCCGTCCTCGGCATGCCGCCGATCCGCGTCTACGAGGTCGCCTCCTTCTACTCGATGTTCAAGACGCGGCCCGTCGGGCGGTATCACCTTCAGGTCTGCACCACCACGCCCTGCTGGCTGCGCGGGTCGGACGCCGTGCTCGCCGCCTGCCGGCGCGCCGCAGGCGGCGTGCCAGACGGGACCGTCAGCGCGGACGGGATGTTCTCGGTCGAGGAGGTGGAGTGCCTCGGCGCCTGCGTGAACGCGCCGATCCTGTGGGTCGGCGACCACTACTACGAGGACCTGGATGGTCCGGCAACAGAACGGATCCTCGAGGCGCTCCGCCGCGGCGAGGTTCCGCCGCCCGGGTCGGCGATCGGCCGGCAGGGCTCAGCGCCCGAAGGAGTGCGCACCACGCTTCTGGACGTTCCGCCTCCCTTGCCTTACCGGCCCGAGGGGGCGGCGCCGGAACCAGCGGAAGGAGGCTGAGGGGATGCTCTCCGATCGCGACCGGATCTTCACCAACCTCTACGGGCTTGAGGACTGGCGGCTTGCCGGCGCCCGCGCGCGCGGCGAGTGGGACGGAACGAAGGCCCTGATCGCCAAGGGCAGGGATTGGATCGTCGAGGAGGTGAAACTCTCGGGCCTGCGCGGTCGCGGCGGCGCGGGCTTCCCCACCGGCCTCAAATGGTCGTTCATGCCGAAATCCTCGCCCGACGGCCGTCCGTCCTACCTCGTGGTCAACGCCGACGAGAGCGAGCCCGGCACCTGCAAGGACCGCGACATCCTCCGACATGAGCCGCACAAGCTGATCGAGGGCTGCCTGCTCGCCGGTGTCGGCATCGGCGCGCATGTGGGCTACATCTACATCCGCGGCGAGTTCCACGCGGAATACAAGCGGCTCCAGGCGGCGATCGACGAGGCCTACGCAGCGGGGCTGATCGGGAAGAACGCCTGCGGCTCTGGCTTCGACTTCGACCTCTACGTCACGCGCGGGGCGGGCGCCTATATCTGCGGCGAGGAGACGGCCCTGCTCGAGAGCCTCGAGGGTAAGAAGGGCATGCCGCGGCTGAAGCCCCCCTTTCCTGCAGCCGTCGGCCTCTATGGCTGCCCGACCACGGTGAACAATGTCGAGAGCATCGCTGTGGTGCCGACCATCCTGCGCCGCGGCGCTTCCTGGTTCGCCTCCCTCGGCCGGCCGAAGAACACGGGCACGAAGATCTTCTGCATCTCCGGCCACGTGAACCGCCCCTGCAACGTCGAGGAGGAGCTCGGCATCCCGCTCAAGGAACTGATCGAGCGCCATGCGGGCGGGGTGCGCGGCGGCTGGGACAACCTGCTCGCCGTCATCCCCGGCGGCTCCTCGGTGCCGCTTCTGCCGAAGCACATCTGCGACACGGTGCTGATGGATTTCGACTCCTTGCGCGAGGTGCGTTCTGGCCTTGGCACGGCCGGCGTGATCGTGATGGACCGCTCGACCGACGTGATCGCCGCGATCGCGCGCCTCTCGCGCTTCTACAAGCACGAGAGCTGCGGCCAGTGCACGCCCTGCCGCGAGGGAACGGGCTGGATGTGGCGGGTGATGGAACGGATGGTCCAAGGCCGCGCCGAGCCGGAGGAGATCGACGTGCTCGAACAGGTGACGCGGCAGGTCGAGGGCCACACGATCTGCGCCCTCGGTGACGCCGCCGCTTGGCCGATCCAGGGGCTGATACGCCACTTCCGCCCGCTGATGGAGGAGCGGATCGCTGCCTACAAGGCGGGGCTGCGCGCGGCCTCGATGCCGATGGCGGCGGAGTAGGGGGATGCGATCAGCCGGCCGGAGACACATTGGACGCGCGCGCGGCCACGTGGTCTGCGTCCGTCTCGGTCGAGCGGCGGGGTGGCGACGCGCGCCGCGTCCGCGGTGCCTGCGCGTCCTGCGCCGAGGCCCAAGCAGCCTGGGCCTCGTCCCTGCCGCGGCAGCGTCCGCGCGAACGGGAGGCGCTCATGGGAGAGTTGTCGCTTCTTCATTGGCTGACCGTCGCCGTGTTCATTGCGATCTTCATCGGCCTCGTCGTGCTGGTCACGCGCAGATGAGCGCAGGCAGCGCGCGAACGCGGAGCCTTGGCGGTTTCGCACGGAGGCCGACGGTGCGGAGGGGTGCGGAGGTGCCACGCCACAGAGGCGCGCGCTCCGCACCCAACGCCGCCCTGTTGGGGTAGTGACGTCGAGGTGGACCGATGCCCAAGCTGACGATCGACGGGATCGAGGTCGAGGTGCCGCCGGGCATCACGGTGCTTCAGGCCTGCGAGGTCGCAGGCAAGGAGATCCCGCGCTTCTGCTACCACGAGCGGCTCTCGATCGCGGGCAATTGCCGCATGTGCCTCGTCGAGCTTGAAAAGGCGCCGAAGCCGATCGCCTCCTGCGCCTACCCGGTCGCCGACAACATGGTGATCCACACCGACACGCCGATGGTGCGCGCCGCGCGCCGGGGCGTGATGGAGTTCCTGCTGATCAACCACCCGCTCGACTGCCCGATCTGCGACCAGGGGGGCGAGTGCGACCTGCAGGACCAGGCGATGGCCTACGGCTTCGACCGCTCGCGCTACAACGAGCCCAAGCGCGCGGTGAAGGACAAGGAGCTCGGGCCTCTGATCAAGACGGTGATGACGCGCTGCATCCACTGCACGCGCTGCGTCCGCTTCGCAACCGAAATCGCTGGCGTGCCGGAGCTCGGCGCCACCGGGCGCGGCGAGCAGATGGAGATCGGCACCTACATCGAGCGCACGCTGACCTCGGAGCTCTCGGGCAACATGATCGATCTCTGCCCGGTCGGCGCGCTCACCTCCAAGCCCTATGCCTTCGTCGCGCGCCCGTGGGAGCTCACCCGCACCGACGGGATCGATGTCACCGATGCCGTCGGCTCGAACATCCGCATCGACAGCCGCGGGCCGCAGGTGCTGCGGATCCTGCCGCGGCTGAACGAGGAGGTGAACGAGGAGTGGATCAGCGATAAGGCCCGTTTCAGCAACGATGGCCTGACGCGGCGCAGGCTCGATCGGCCTTGGGTGCGCGAGGGGGGCCGGCTTCGCGCCGCACGCTGGGAGGAGGCCTTCGCGGCGATCGCCGCGCGCGCGAAAGGGCTTCCGGGTGAGCGCATCGCCGCGCTCGCCGGTGATCTCGTCGAGCTCGAGAGCCTCGCGGCCTTGGCCGACCTGATGGACGCGCTCGGGTCGGGCAATCTCGACTGCCGTCAGGACGGGGCGCGGATCGACGCTACGCGTCGCGACTTCTACCTGTTCAACAGCACGATCGCGGGCATCGAGCGGGCCGATGCGGCGCTGATCATCGGGTCGAACCCGCGCCGCGAGGCGGCCGTGCTGAACGCGCGGCTGCGCAAGCGCTGGCTCGCGGGCGGGTTCCCGATCGGCCTCATCGGCGAGCCGGCGGAGCTCACCTATGGCTATCAGCATCTCGGCGAGGGGCCGGGAGCGCTCGCCGCGCTGCTCGACGGCTCGAGCCCCTTCGCGAAGGTGCTGCGCGAGGCGAAGCGGCCGATGGTGATCATCGGCCAGGGCGCGCTCGCCCGTCCCGACGGTGCGGCCGTGCTCGCCGCCGCCTGGACGATCGCGCGCGACATCGGCGCCCTGCAGCCCGACTGGCACGGGTTCAACATGCTGCACACGGCGGCGGCACGCGTCGGCGCGCTCGACATCGGCTTTCTGCCGCGCAAGGGCGGGCTCGACCGCGACGGGATCCTGAGCGCCGCCGAGGCGGGAGAGATCGACGTCGTGTGGCTGCTCGGAGCCGACGAGCTCCCGACGGAGCGGCTTGGCTCTGCGTTTGTGGTGTACCAGGGGCACCATGGCGATCGAGGAGCGAAACGGGCCGACGTGATCCTCCCCGGTGCCGCCTATGTCGAGAAGGAAGGCACCTGGGTGAACACGGAGGGTCGCGTGCAGAGGGGGTATCGCGCCGTGTTCCCGCCAGGCGAGGCGCGCGAGGACTGGGCGATCCTGCGTGCCGCCTCGGCCGCGCTGGGCTGCCCGCTTCCCTATGACGATCTGGCCGGCGTTCAGGCGCGAGTTGCCGAACTCGGCAAGGGCAGGCTCGACGCGCCACTCGGGCAGGGCTGCCCTGACCTCACCGGCCCGTCGGGTGACCCGCACGCTCTGGGGACGGCACCCTTCGTTTCGCCGGTTACCGATTTCTACCGAACCGATCCGATCGGCCGCGCCTCTCCCACCATGGCCGCCTGCGCTGCCTCCGTCGCGTCCCGCGCCGGGGCGGGGGCGGAGCGCGTGGCGGCGGAGTAGCGGCGCATGCAGTCCTTCTTCTCAACCCCGTTCGGCACGCTCGTGTTCACGGTCGGCGCGATCCTCCTGATCATGGTGCCGGTGCTGGTCGGCGTCGCCTATCTCACCTATGCCGAGCGCAAGGTTCTTGCGGCGATGCAGCTGCGGAAGGGGCCGAACGTCGTCGGCCCTTTCGGGCTGTTCCAGCCCTTCGCCGATGCGATCAAGCTGATGATGAAGGAGACGGTGATCCCCACCGGGGCGAACCGGCTCCTGTTCCTGATGGCGCCGATGCTCACCTTCGCGCTCGCGCTGATCGCGTGGGCGGTGATCCCGTTCGGGGACGGGCTCGTGCTCGCCGACATCAATGTCGGAATCCTCTATTTATTCGCGATCTCCTCGCTCGGTGTGTACGGGATCATCATCGCCGGCTGGGCGTCGAACTCGAAATACGCCTTCCTCGGCGCGCTTCGGTCGGCGGCGCAGATGGTGAGCTACGAGGTCTCGATCGGCTTCGTGATCATCACCGTCCTGCTCTGCGCGGGCTCGCTGAACCTCTCCGAGGTGGTCCGCGCCCAGGAGGGGCTGTGGTTCGCGATCCCTCTGTTTCCGATGTTCATCGTGTTCTTCATCTCGGCGCTCGCGGAAACGAACCGCGCGCCGTTCGACCTCCCGGAAGGGGAGAGCGAGATCGTCGCCGGGTTCTTCGTCGAATACAGCTCGATGAGCTTCGCGCTGTTCTTCCTCGGCGAGTACGCGAACATGATCCTGATGAGCGGGATGACGACCATCCTGTTCCTCGGCGGCTGGCTTCCGCCGGTCGCGGCGGCGCCGTTCACCTGGGTCCCCGGGCCCGTCTGGTTCGCGCTGAAGATCTCCCTCTGCCTGTTCGTGTTCCTTTGGGTGCGTGCGACCTTCCCGCGCTACCGCTACGACCAGCTGATGCGGCTCGGCTGGAAGGTGTTCCTGCCGCTGTCGCTCTTCTGGGTCGTGCTCACGGCGGGGGTGCTGATGGCCTTCGGCTGGCTCCCGGGCAGAGCATGAGCGGCGCGCGCGAGCGGCGGTTGCGGCGCAGCGCGCGCGGGTCTAGGAACCGGCGCGTGAGCGCAGGGAGCGTCAGATGGGCATGATCGACCGCACGCTGCGCAGCCTGCTCCTGTCCGAGCTCGTGTCGGGCATGGCGCTGACGCTGCGCTACTTCTTCAAGCCCAAGGTGACCATCAACTACCCCTACGAGAAGGGGCCGATCAGCCCGCGCTTCAAGGGCGAGCACGCGCTCCGGCGTTACCCCAACGGGGAGGAACGCTGCATCGCCTGCAAGCTGTGCGAGGCGGTCTGCCCCGCTCAGGCCATCACCATCGAGGCCGAGCCTCGCGAGGACGGCTCGCGCCGCACCACACGCTACGACATCGACATGACGAAGTGCATCTACTGCGGCCTCTGCGAGGAGGCCTGCCCGGTGGATGCGATCGTCGAGGGGCCGAACTTCGAGTTCGCCACCGAGACGCGCGAGGAGCTGATCTACACCAAGGAGCGTCTGCTTGCGAATGGCGAGCGCTGGGAGGCGGAGATCGCCGCCCGGCTTGCCGCCGACGCGCCCTATCGGTGACGGCCCGGTCGTGATCGCGACGCTCGCCTTCTACGCCTTCTCGGCCGTTCTGGTCGCGGCGTCCGCGATGGTCGTGTTCGCGCGCAACCCGGTGCACGCGGTTCTGTTCCTGATCCTCGCCTTCTTCAATGCGGCGGGGCTGTTCCTGCTCGCCGGCGCCGAGTTCCTCGCGATGATCCTTGTGATCGTCTATGTCGGCGCGGTCGCGGTGCTGTTCCTGTTCGTCGTGATGATGCTGGACATCGACTTCGCGCGCATGCGCGAGGGGGTCGTGCGCTACCTTCCGGTCGGCGGCGCGATCGGCGCCGTGCTGCTCGCCGAGCTCCTGATCGTCGGTCTTGCGTGGTCGGTCTCTCCGGCGGCGCCGCGCCTGCTCGCCGCGCCTGTGCCGGCCGACGTGACGAACACGGAAGCGATCGGCCGCGTTCTCTACACCGACTACGTCTACCTCTTTCAGGCCGCGGGCCTCGTTCTCCTCGTCGCGATGATCGGCGCGATCGTGCTCACGCTGCGCGACCGCCCGGGCACGCGTCGGCAGATCATTGCGCGTCAGCTCGACCGTTCGCCGCGCCAGACGCTCGCTCTCGTGCGTCTTTCGCCGGGGCAGGGGATGGTGGTTCCGCCGCCGCCGGCAGGGAGCGACGAGGAAGCGGGCAGGGAGCCCGAGCCGGCTGGCGGCCAGGAACGGAGGCCGTCATCCGGTCACGGCGGACGGCACAGCTGATGCTCGCCGTCGGCGTCGGGCACTATCTCGCGGTCGCCGCGATCCTGTTTGCGCTGGGCATCTTCGGCATCTTCCTAAACCGGAAGAACGTGATCGTCATCCTGATGTCGATCGAGCTGATGCTGCTTGCCGTCAACATCAACCTCGTCGCCTTCAGCGCGCACCTCGGCGACCTCGCGGGTCAGATCTTCGTGATGTTCATCCTCACCGTCGCCGCGGCCGAGGCAGCGATCGGGCTTGCCATCGTCGTCGTCTACTTCCGCAATCGCGGCTCGATCGAGGTCGACGACATCAGCATGATGAAGGGGTAAGCGTGCCTTGATCGAAACGGGCGCCGTCTTCCTGCCGCTCGTCGGTGCGATCGTCGCGGGGTTCTTCGGCCGGGCCTTGGGCGACCGTGGCGCGGCGCTCGTCACCTGCGGAACGATGGGGTTGGCCGCCGCCTGCGGGCTGATGCTGTTCTTCGACGTCGCCTATGCCGGCAACGCCCGCACCGTCACGCTCGCGGCCTGGGTGGACAGCGGCAGTTTCGAGGCGAACTGGGCGCTGCGCTACGACACGCTGTCGGCCGTCATGGTCGGGATGGTGACGCTCATCTCGACCCTGATTCACGTCTACTCCGTCGGCTACATGAGCCATGACCGCACGGTGCCGCGGTTCATGGCTTATCTCTCGCTGTTCACCTTCGCGATGCTGATGCTGGTGACGGCCGACAACCTCCTGCAGCTGTTCTTCGGCTGGGAGGGGGTGGGGCTCTGCTCTTACCTCCTGATCGGCTACTGGTACGAGCGCGAGAGCGCGAACCGGGCGGCGATGAAGGCCTTCATCGTCAACCGCGTGGGCGATGTAGGCTTCGCGCTCGGCATCGCCGGCGTGTTCGTGCTGACCGACAGCATCGCGTTTGATGCGATCTTCGCGGCGCTTGGTGCGCACGAGGCGACGATGGTGCGCCTGTTCGGCGGAGAGGTTCGCGCCGTCGAGCTGTGCGCGGTGCTTCTGTTCATCGGCGCGATGGGGAAGTCGGCGCAGCTCCTCCTGCACACCTGGCTGCCCGACGCCATGGAGGGCCCGACCCCCGTGTCGGCGCTCATCCACGCCGCGACGATGGTCACGGCCGGTGTGTTCCTGGTCACCCGCATGTCGCCGCTGTTCGAGATGGCGCCGGTGGCGCTCGGCATCGTCACCGTGATCGGCGCCTCGACCGCCCTGTTCGCCGCGACCATCGGCTGCGTGCAGAACGACATCAAGCGCATCATCGCTTACTCGACGTGCAGCCAGCTCGGCTACATGTTTTTCGCCGCCGGCGTCTCCGCCTATCCGGCGGCGATCTTCCACCTCTTCACGCACGCCTTCTTCAAAGCGCTCCTGTTCCTTGGCGCCGGCAGCGTGATCCACGCGATGAGCGACGAGCAGGACATCCGCCGCATGGGCGGCATCTGGCGGAAGGTTCCCGCCACCTATGCGATGATGTGGATCGGCAATCTCGCGCTTGCGGGCGTGCCGTTCTTCGCCGGGTTCTACTCGAAGGACATGGTTCTGGAGGCGGCGTGGGGGGCGCAGTCTGCCGTCGGCGCCTTCGCCTTCGTCTCTGGCCTCGCCGCTGCGTTCCTTACCGCCTTCTACTCTTGGCGGCTCCTGATCCTGACGTTCCATGGCGAGCCGAGGGCCGAGGAGCACGTGATGGAGCACGTGCACGAGAGCCCGCTCGTCATGCTCGCGCCCCTCGTGGTGCTCGCGATCGGCGCGATGTTCGCGGGGATGGTGTTCTACGAGCCGTTCGTCGGGCACAACTGGCAGGAGTTCTGGCGCGGGGCGATCGTCGTCGCGCCCGGCAACGACGCGATGGAGAACGCCCATCACGCGCCGCTGTGGGTGAAGCTCGCGCCCGTCCTCATAGGCGGGTCGGGGATCGCGCTCGCCTATCTCCTCTACATGAGCCGGCCCGAGCTGCCGGGGCGTCTCGCCGCGCGGTTCCAGGGCCTTTACCGCTTCCTTCTCAACAAGTGGTACTTCGACGAGCTCTATGACCGGCTGTTCGTGCGCCCCGCGATGGCGCTCGGCGACGCGTTGTGGAAGGGCGGCGATCTCGGCGTGATCGATCGTTTCGGCCCTGACGGCGTTGCCGCCACCGCGCATGCGGCGGCACTCCGGATCGTCCGGCTGCAGACCGGGCTTGTCTATCACTACGCCTTCGCGATGCTGATCGGCATCGTCGTGATCGTGACGCTGGTCGCGACCGGGCGGCTGTGACAAGGCGCTTGGAATGAACGCCGCCGGCTTCCCGCTCTTGAGCCTCATCACCTTCCTGCCGCTGCTCGGTGCGGCGATCATCGCGACCGTGCAGGGAGACGAGCGCACGGTGGCGCAGAACGCGCGCTGGACCGCTCTCTGGACCTCGGCGATCGTCTTTGCTCTGTCGCTGATCCTTTGGTTCCGCTTCGACACCGACAGCGCCGCCTTCCAGTTCGTCGAGCGCGCGCCGTGGCTCGAGGGTCTCGGCATCGGCTACCACATGGGGGTGGATGGGCTGTCGGTGCTGTTTGTCCTGCTCTCGACGCTTCTGACCCCGCTCTGCATCGTCGCCTCCTGGCAGTCGGTCGAGACGCGGGTGCGCGAGTACATGATCGCCTTTCTCGTGCTCGAGACGATGATGGTCGGCATGTTCTGCGCGCTCGACATCGTCATCTTTTACGTGTTCTTCGAGGGCGTGCTGATCCCGATGTTCCTGATCATCGGGGTTTGGGGCGGGGCGCGGCGAACCTACGCGGCGTTCAAATTCTTCCTCTACACGCTGCTCGGTTCGGTTCTGATGCTGCTCGCGCTGATCTGGATCTATCTCGATGCGGGCACGACCGACATCCCCGCACTTCTGCAGCACCGGATCGCGCCGGCTGCGCAGATGTGGCTGTTCCTCGCCTTCTTCGCCTCCTTCGCGGTGAAGGTGCCGATGTGGCCGCTGCACACCTGGTTGCCTGACGCGCATGTCGAGGCACCGACGGCAGGGTCGGTGATCCTCGCGGGCGTGCTCCTGAAGATGGGGGGCTATGGGTTCCTGCGCTTCTCGATCCCGATGTTCCCCGACGCGACCGTCACGCTCGCCCCGCTCGTCTTTGCGCTCTCGGTGGTCGCGGTCGTCTACACCTCTCTCGTCGCGCTCGCGCAGACCGACATCAAGAAGCTGATCGCCTATTCCTCCGTTGCGCATATGGGGCTTGTGACGCTCGGGCTGTTCACGCTGAACCAGCAGGGCATGGAGGGGGCGATCTTCCAGATGCTCTCGCACGGCGTGGTCTCGGCCGCTCTGTTCCTCTGCGTCGGCGTGATCTATGACCGTGTGCATACGCGGGAGATCGCCGCCTATGGCGGCCTGTCCTCGGTGATGCCGCGCTACGCGATCCTGTTCATGCTGTTTACCATGGCCTCGGTCGGGCTTCCCGGCACCTCGGGCTTCGTCGGCGAGTTCCTCGCGATCGTCGGCGCCTGGCAGGTCTCGAAGCTGCTCGCCCTTCTTGCGGCCTCCGGCATGGTGCTCGGCGCCGCCTATATGCTCTATCTCTACCGGCGTGTGTTGTTCGGCACGCTGACGAAGGACACCCTCAAGGGCTTGGCTGACCTGTCACCGCGCGAGGCCGCGGTGTTCGCGCCGCTTGCCGTGCTCACGCTCTGGATGGGCGTCTTCCCGACCTCCTTCACCGCCTTCTTCGACCAGTCGGTGGCGCAGCTGATCGCGCAGCACGCGGCGGCGATCGCGGCCACACGCCAGATGGCGGGGCTCTGACCATGGCGGCTCTGAACTGGACGATCGCGCTGCCGGAGATCGTACTCGCGTTGTGCGCGATGGCGATCCTGATGATTGGGGTGTTCCTGCGCCGCAACGCTTGGAGCACGAGCGCGATGCTCTCGCTCGCGGCGCTCGTGGTCACGGCAGTGCTCGTCCTTGCGGGGGAGGGCGGGCGCGCGACGGGGTTCTCGGGCCTCTTCGTAGTCGATGCCTTCGCCGTCTTCGCCAAAGTGCTTGTTCTGGCCGCGGCTGGGCTATCTCTCTTTCTCGCGCTCGACTGGCACCGGCGCGAGGGGCTCGCGCGCTTCGAGTATCCCGTGCTCGTTCTGTTCGCCGCGCTCGGCATGATGATGATGGTGAGCGCGAACGACCTGATGAGCCTCTATGTCGGGCTCGAGCTCGCCTCGCTCTCGCTCTACGTCACGGCCGCCTTCGCGCGCGACGACCTTCGCTCCACCGAGGCGGGGCTCAAGTATTTCACGCTTGGCGCACTCGCCTCCGGGCTCCTGCTCTACGGCGCGTCGCTCGCTTACGGCTATGCGGGGACGACGCGCTTCGACGGGATTGCCGAGGCGCTCCAGGCGGGGCCGCCGTCGATGGGGCTCATCGTCGGCCTCTCTTTCATCGCCGCGGGCCTCGCCTTCAAGGTCTCGGCCGTTCCGTTCCACATGTGGACGCCGGATGTCTACGAGGGGGCGCCCACGCCGGTGACGGCCTTGTTCTCAGTCGCGCCCAAGGCGGCGGCGATCGCCCTGTTTCTCCGGGTGATGGCGGGGCCGTTCGCGCCGGCGCTCGCACAGTGGCAGCAGATCATCGTCCTGATCTCGATCGCGTCGATGCTGGTCGGCGCTTTCGCGGCGATCGCGCAGAGCAACATCAAGCGGCTGATGGCCTATTCCTCGATCGGCCATGTCGGCTATGCGCTGATCGGACTCGCGGCCGGAGATGAGGCCGGCATCCGCGGCGTGCTCGTCTACACGGCGATCTATGTCGTGATGAATCTCGGCGCCTTCGGCTGCATCGTGGCGCTGCGTCGCGACGGGGTGGCGCGGGAACGGGTCGAGGACTTTGCCGGGCTCGCGCGGTCGGCGCCGCTCTTGGCGCTCGCGATGGCCGTGTTCATGTTCTCGATGGCGGGAATTCCGCCGCTCGCCGGGTTCTTCGGCAAGCTCTACGTGTTCGTCGCGGCGGTGAACGCCGGGCTTTGGCCGCTTGCCGTCATCGGCGTGCTCGCCTCCGTCGTCTCGGCCTTCTACTATCTGAGGATCGTCAAGGTGATGTATTTCGACGCGTCCGAGGGCGCGGTCGACCCTCGGCCGCTCGCTCTCTCCCTGGTCGTTGCCGCCACCGGCGCCGCAACGGCCCTGTTCGCCGTCCTGCCGGGGCCGCTGCTCGGCGCGGCGGCCGCTGCAGCACGCTCCCTCGTCGGCGGATGAGCTTCGCCTGCTCCGTCGCCTTTCGGATCGAGCGGCACGACACGTTGCCAAGCACGAACGACCGTGCGATCGCCGCGGCCGAGGCCGGCGAGCCCCCTGGCCTCGTCGTCCTTGCTTCACGCCAGACGGAAGGAAGAGGTCGCGCCGGGAGGCCCTGGGTCTCGCTTCCGGGAAACCTCGCCTGCTCCGTGCTTCTGCCGCCGCTGCCCGCGCTTCGCAGCGGCGCTGGGGCGTTGCTCGCCGGCCTCGCTGCCCATGCCGCGCTCGCCCCGCTCGTTCCGAAGCCGCACGCGCTTCGCCTCAAATGGCCGAACGACCTCATGGTCGGCGAGGCGAAACTCGGCGGTATCCTGGTCGAGGCCGGAACGACCGCTCTAGGCGAGCCCTGGCTCGTTGCCGGCATCGGCGCGAATCTCGCCGGCGCGCCGGAAGTCGGGCGGCCAGCGACGTCGATCGCCGCGCTGGGCGGCCAGGCCGATCCGGGGACGGTCGCCGACCACTTGGTCGCAGCGTTCGCTCGCGCGCTTGAGGCCTTCGCGGGGTCAGGCATGGCGTGGCTCATCGAGGCATGGTCTGAGCGCGCGCTTGCCAAGGGCACGCCGATGTCGGTCAAGAGCGCCCGCGGGGATCTCTGCGGGCGCTACGCCGGCCTTGACCGCGACGGAGCGCTCCTGCTTGCAACCCGAGAGGGCGTGCGCCGGATCTTGGCCGGCGAGGTGTTCGCGGAGGCCTGAGCCGCATGCTGCTCGCGATCGATGCCGGCAACACCAACGTCGTGTTCGCCGTGTGGGACGGGGAGGCATGGCGGGGCCGCTGGCGACTCGCCACCCAGGCGAGCCGCACGGCGGAGGAGTATGCCGTCTGGCTCACCCAGCTGATGGCCTGGGCCGGCATCGGCCGCGGCGACATCACGCGCGCCGTGATCGCCTGTGTGGTGCCGGCCGCACTGTATCACCTTCGGCATCTCTGCCGTGACTGGTTCGGCCAGGAGCCTCTGGTCGCGCGCGCCTCAGGCCTCGACTGGGGGTTCCCGGTGCTCGTCGACAACCCGAACGAGGTCGGGGCTGACCGGCTCGTCAATGCGCTCGCCGCGCATACGCGCTATCGCGGTCCGCTCACCGTGGTGGATTTCGGCACCGCCACCACCTTCGATGTGGTCGACCGCAGCGGCGCCTATCTCGGCGGGGTGATCGCGCCCGGCATCAACCTGTCGCTCGAGGCGCTGCATAGGGCGGCGGCGCAGTTGCCGCGGGTCGCGGTCGCGCGGCCGCAGGCGGTGATCGGGCGATCGACAGTTCCGGCGATGCAGGCGGGCATCTATTGGGGGTATGTTGGCTTGATCGAGGGGCTTGCGAAACGGATCGAGGCCGAGCTTGGCGAACCGATCAAGGTGATCGCCACAGGCGGGCTCGCGCCGCTCTTCGCCGACGCGACGGCGGCGATCGGACATCTCGACCCCGACCTGACGCTCGACGGCCTCGTTCTGCTCGCCCGCCGCAACCCTCCCGAGAGATGATGGCCGACGCTCCTCCGGGTCTCGTCTTCCTGCCGCTCGGCGGCACCGGCGAGATCGGGATGAACCTCAACCTCTACGGCTGCGACGGGCAGTGGCTCGCGGTCGATTGCGGCCTCGGTTTCGCCGAGAGCGCGCGGCCCGACCTCGACGTGATGGTGCCGGACCCGGGCTTCATCGCCGCGCGTCGCGAGCGGCTCGTGGGGCTCGTGTTGACCCACGCGCACGAGGATCATCTCGGCGCCGTCGCCTGGCTGTGGCCCGAGCTCCGCTGCGCGGTGCACGCAACCCCTTTCGCCGCCGCCGTGCTTCGCCGCAAGCTCGCCGAACGGGGCCTCGCCGGCCAGGTGCCAATCCATGAGGTGCCGCCCGGAGGGTCGCTCACCCTTGGGCCCTTCGCGCTTCGGCTCATCGCCATGGCGCACTCGACCCCCGAGGCGCAGGCGCTCGCGATTACCACGCGCCATGCCCGCGTGCTGCACACGGGCGACTGGAAGCTCGACCCCGACCCGCTGATCGGCCCGCGCACCGACGAGGCGACCCTCGCCGCGTTCGGTGCCGAGGGCGTGGATGTGGTGGTGTGTGACAGCACCAACGCGATGGTCGAGGGGCATTCCGGCTCCGAGGCCGACGTGCGACGCGCGCTTTCTGCGCTGGTTCGCGGCCTGAAGGGGCGCGTCGCCGTCACCTGCTTCTCCTCCAATATCGCGCGGATCGAGAGCATCGCGCTCGCGGCGAAGGCGGCGGGGCGGAGTGTCGCTCTCGTCGGCCGAAGCCTCCGCACCATGGCGGCTGCCGCCCGCGAGGTCGGCTATCTCTCCGGCATTCCCGCCTTCGTCGAGGAGGAAGAGGCGGGCTACCTGCCTGACGACGCGATCCTGTTCATCTGCGCCGGCAGCCAGGGCGAACCGAGGAGCGCGCTCGCGCGCATCGCCGCCGACACGCACCCGAATGTCGCGCTCGGGGAAGGGGACACCGTGATCTTCTCCTCCCGTGTCATTCCGGGGAACGAACGGGCGATCCTGATGGTTCAGGATGCGCTCGCCCGCCGCGGGGTGCGGGTGATGACGGAGGCCGACCACATGGTGCATGTCTCCGGCCACCCGGCGCGGGACGAGCTCCGCCGTCTGTATCGGCTCATCAAGCCGCGGCATGCCGTGCCGGTGCACGGCGAGTGGCGGCACATGAGCGAGCACGCCGAACTCGCCCGCGAGATGGGCGCCACGCCGTGGCTGATCGAGGACGGCGACATGCTGCGCCTCGGCCCGGGCGAGCCCGAGATCGTCGGCAGCGTTCCCGCCGGGCGGCTTGCGATCGACGGCCAGCGTCTGATCCCGGTCGATGGAACGGTGCTCGCCGAGCGGCGTCGGATGCTCGAGAGCGGCGCGGTCGTCGCCTCGCTCGCGCTCGACCGGCTCGGCCGGATCGTCGGCGCGCCGGTGGTCACCGCACCTGGACTGTTCGCCGAAGGCGAGGCGGCTCCCCGCCTGCTCGTGCAGGAGCTCGACGCCGCGTTGCACGGCCTTCCGCCCGCGAGCCTGCGCGACGACGAGGCCGTGCGCGAGGCGGCGGTCGCTGCCCTTCGCAGCGCCGTGCGTCGTGCCGCCCCGGCGAAGCGGCCGCTCGTCTCTGTGCATGTTCTCAGGGTCTGACGGGGATGACCTGGTTTACCGGCCTCATTGTCTACATCCTGATCTGGTGGCTCGCGCTGTTCGCCGTGCTTCCGTTCTGGACGCGGCCGGTGGTCGATCCCGATCGCCCCGAGCATTTCCGTGGCGCGCCGGAGCGGCCGCTCCTCTTGCGCAAGGTGGTGGTGACGAGCCTTGTCGCGGCCGTGATCTGGCTCGGGGTCTGGGCCGTGATCGAGTCAGAGTGGCTGAGTTTTCGTGCGATGGAGGCTGGCTGAGGGCGCTGCCTGGAAAGCAGGCGGAATTTCGCCCAACGTTTCATCAGATCGCCCAAGGCTTCGGCAGAACGCGCTCAGAAGCCAAAGATTCTGCTGAAAACGGCGGCGATTCTGCTTGTTCGTGGGGGCACAGGCCAGCATGATCACAGGCAGGAAGAGGGCTGTCCTCTTCCTGCCGTGTGACTGGCGTTTCCTCCCTAAACTTGGGCCGTGCCGCCTGGGGCGAGCGCGGCCCTTTTTGTTAGCCGAGCGCTAACCGATCGTCCATACGTTTTTGTCATGATTATGCGCTGCACTGCAGCAAACCCGACAGAAAATTGCGTGCTGCGTCATGCCGCGGCGCTGATCGTGTCCGCGATCGTCCTCCAGTTGGTCACGGTGCCAGCCGCGGCTCAGGCGCGCCTCTCGCCCGAGGATTGCCGGGCGGTCACGCAGCACCGGCCCGACCCCTCCGTCACCTACCAGCCCGGGATGGGAGCCGCTGGCCGTCGTGTCGCCCCGGCCGATCTCTCGCCGGCCCGACCGGTGGTCCCGGCCGCGCCGGTGGTCGTGCTCGGCGTCGATCTGCAGCGTCGCTACGGCCTGCCGCCCTCGCTCGACGTCGATCTGCCGCTCGGCATCCTCACCTTCGACGGAACGCGCCTCCTTCTGAACGGCCGGCCGGTCGGGCCCGAGGACCAGGCAGCGCTTGCGGCCGCCTGCGCGGCGGCGCGGCGTCGCTGACCGCCGCGCTCTTCCGCCCGACGATCCCGGCCCCTATTGTGCGCCGCCGCCGAGAGAGGGGTGAGACCAGCGCATGCGCCTGTCCCGCTATTTCCTGCCCACGCTGAAGGAGAACCCGGCCGAGGCGCAGATCGTCTCGCACCGATTGATGCTGCGCGCGGGCCTGATCCGCCAGCAGGCGGCTGGGATCTACTCCTGGCTGCCGCTCGGCCATCGCGTCTTGACCAACATCGCGCGGATCGTGCGCGAGGAGCAGGATGCCGCCGGCTTCCACGAGATCCTGATGCCGACCATCCAGCCTGCGGAGCTGTGGAAGGAGAGCGGCCGCTACGACGACTACGGCAAGGAGATGCTCAGGTTCACCGACCGGCACGACCGCGAGCTTCTTTACGGGCCGACGAACGAGGAGATGGTCACCGACATCTTCCGCGCCTACGTCAAGAGCTACCGTGACCTGCCGATACTGCTCTACCATATCCAGTGGAAGTTCCGTGACGAGGTTCGGCCGCGCTTCGGCGTCATGCGCGGCCGCGAGTTCCTGATGAAGGACGCCTACAGCTTCGACCTCGACGCCGCCGGCGCGAGACGCAGCTACAACCGGATGTTCGCCGCCTATCTGCGCACCTTCGCCCGGCTCGGGCTCAAGGCGATCCCGATGCGCGCCGACACCGGCCCGATCGGCGGCGACCTTAGCCACGAGTTCGTCATCCTCGCCGAGACGGGCGAAAGCCGCGTGTTCGTGCATGCCGACCTCGTCGCGCGCGACATCCTCGCCGAGGCCGTCGACTATGAAGGGGATCTGCAGCCCTTGGTCGACAGCTGGACCTCGCTCTACGCCGCCACCGACGAGAAGCATGACCCGGCCGCCTTCGCCGCGCTGCCTGAGGCGAGCCGTGTCGAAGCGCGCGGCATCGAGGTCGGGCACATCTTCTACTTCGGAACGAAATATTCCGGTCCCGATGCGATGAACGTGACGGTGCAGGGCTCCGACGGCAAGCCCGTCCACCCGGAAATGGGAAGCTACGGCATTGGCGTCTCCCGCCTCGTCGGGGCCATCATCGAAGCAAGCCACGACGAGGCAGGCATCATCTGGCCGGAGTCGGTCGCACCTTTCCGCGTGGCTTTGCTCAATCTCAAGCCTGGCGATCCGGCGGCCGACGCGCTCGCCGGCGAACTCTATGCGGCGCTGCGCGCGGCCGGCACCGAGGTGCTGATGGACGACCGCGACGAGCGCGCCGGCGTGAAGTTCGCCGACGCCGATCTGATCGGCCTGCCCTGGCAGGTGCTTGTCGGCCCGCGCGGCGCGAAGGAGGGCAGGGCGGAGCTCAAGCGCCGCAAGACCGGCGAGCGGCACGAGCTCGACAAGGCGGCGATCCTCGAACGCCTGCTCGGCTGAACGCCATGTTCGGCCCGTTCGAGCGGCTGGTCGCGTTCCGCTACCTGCGCGCGCGGAAGGCCGAGGGCTTCGTCTCGGTGACGGCGGGGTTCTCGCTCGCAGGCATCGCGCTCGGGGTCGCGACGCTGATCATCGTGATGAGCGTGATGAACGGATTCCGCGCCGAGCTCCTCGGGCGGATCCTTGGCCTCAACGGCCATCTCGGCGTCTACGGCTTCGGCCAGACGCTTCCCGACTATGAGTCGTTGGCGGAACGCATCCGCTCGCTCCCGGGCGTGCGTTCGGCCACCCCGATCGTCGAGGGCCAAGTGCTCGGCACGGGCGAGCGCGGCGGTGCCGCGGGCGTGCTCGCACGCGGCATCGCGCCCGGGGAGCTGCGCGCGCGCACGCTGATCGCCTCCAACATCATCGCAGGCTCCCTCGCCGAGTTCGGCGCAGCCGATACGATCCTCGTCGGCTCCCGCCTCGCCAACCGCCTGGGCTTGAGGGTCGGCGACAGGATCTCGCTCGTCTCGCCGCAGGGGCAGGTGACGGTGTTCGGCACCGTGCCGCGGATCGCCTCCTATCGGATCGTCGGCCTGTTCGAGGTCGGCATGTACGAGTACGACAATTCGTATGTGTTCCTGCCGCTTGCCGCGGCGCAGGCGTATTTCGGCACGGGGGACACCGCGACCCAGATCGAGGTCTTCGTCGCCGACCCTGACCGCGTGCGCGAGGTGAGCCGCGCGATCCGCTCTGCCATCACCGACCCGCCGATCCGCATCCTCGACTGGCAGCAATCGAACAGCGCCTTTTTCGCCGCCGTCGAGGTCGAGCGCAACGTGATGTTCCTGATCCTCACGCTGATCATCATCGTCGCCGCCTTCAACATCGTGTCCTCGCTCGTGATGCTCGTGAAGGACAAGGGGCGCGACATCGCCATCCTGCGCACCATGGGAGCGACGCGCGGGGCGGTGATGCGCATCTTCCTCATGTGCGGTGCCTCGATCGGCGTGCTCGGCACGAGCGTCGGTGTCGCACTCGGTCTCCTCATTGCCGCCAATCTCGAGAGCATACGCCAGTGGCTTCAGGGTCTGACAGGGCAGGAATTGTTCCAGGCGGAGATCTACTTCCTCTCCCGCCTGCCGTCGGTGGTCGACCCTTGGGAGGTGGTGCAGGTCGCGGCGATGGGGCTTGGCCTCTCCCTGCTCGCGACCCTCTATCCTTCCTTCCGCGCCGCCCGGCTCGACCCCGTGGAGGCGTTGCGCCGTGAGTGAGCCGCTCGTGCTCGCGGGTGTGGCGCGCCGGTTCCGCACCGGCGACGGCGTGCTCGAGGTTCTGCGCGGCGCCGATCTCCGCCTTGCGGCCGGAGAGATCGTCGCCCTCGTCGCCCCTTCCGGCGCAGGCAAGTCGACGCTTCTGCATATCGCGGGCCTGCTCGAGCGTCCGGACGCCGGCGAGGTGACGGTCGCGGGCCGCGCGGCCTCGGCGATGACGGAACGGGAGCGCACCGAGGCGCGCGGGCGGAGGATCGGCTTCGTCTACCAGTTCCACCACCTGTTGCCCGAGTTCTCGGCGCTCGAGAACGTGGTCATGCCGCAGATGATCCTCGGCACGGCACGACGCGTCGCGGAGGCACGGGCACGTGCCCTGCTCGAGCAGCTCGGCCTCGGCCGGCGTCTCTCCCACCGCCCGTCGCGGCTGTCGGGGGGCGAGCAGCAGCGTGTTGCGATCGCGCGCGCTCTGGCCAACGAGCCATTGGTTCTGCTCGCCGACGAGCCGACCGGCAATCTCGACGCGGCGACCGCCGAAGTGGTGTTCGGCGAGCTTCTTGCTCTCGTGCGCGGCCATGGCGCCGCCGCCCTGGTCGCCACCCACAACCCCGAGCTTGCCGACCGGATGGACCGGACGGTGACGCTGCGCGAGGGGCGGATCATGCCGGCCTGACGCGGGCGGCCCTGACACCGCGCCCCGACTCGCGGCACACTCCCCCCATGCACGGCTTCGTCCATCTCCGCGTCCACTCCTCCTACTCGCTCTCGGAAGGGGCGATGAAGGTCGAGACGATCGCCACACTTGCGCGCGAGGCGGCGATGCCCGCGGTGGCGCTCACCGACACGGCCAACCTGTTCGGCGCGCTCGAGTTCTCCGAGGCCTGTGCGAAGCGCGGCGTGCAGCCGATCCTCGGGCTCGCGCTGCCGCTTCTGCTGCCCGGCCGCCCCTCCCGCCCAGGCCTGCCGCCCGAGCGGCCAGAGCGTATCGGCCTGCTCGCCGCGAACCAGGCGGGATTTGCCAATCTGATGCGCCTCTCCTCGCGCGCCTTCCTCGACCCGCCTGCGGGAGCGGAGCCCTTCGTTCCGGTCGAGACCCTGCTCGCACACGCGGAGGGGCTGTTCCTGCTCACGGGCGGCGGGGAGGGGCCGCTCGGCCGGCTGCTGGCGGAGGGGCAGGAGGAGGCGGCGCGCTCCCTGCTCGAACGCCTTGCGTCCGCTTTCGGCGATCGCACGCTCGTCGAGATCACCCGCCAGGGAACCGAGCGGGAGGCGGCGACGGAGGGCGGCTTCGTCGCGCTCGCGGAACGCCTCGGCCTTCCCCTCGTCGCGACCAACCCGTGCTTCTTCGCCACCCCGTCGATGGTCGAGGCGCATGACGCCCTGCTCTGCATCGCCGAGGGGCGCGTGCTTGCCGACACCGATCGCCGCCGCGCCAACCCGGAGCAGTGGTTCAAGCCGGCCGAGGCGATGCGGGCTCTCTTCGCCGACATGCCAGATGCGGCCGACAACACGCTCGCCGTCGCGCGGCGCTGCGCGGTGATGGCTGAGAAGCGCGTCAAGCCGCTGCTCCCCGTCTCCCGCAAGGTCGGCGAAGGCCGGACGGAGGCCGAGACCGTCGCGGCGATGGCGCGCGAGGGCCTCGCGTCACGGCTTGCCGCGATGCGGGCGGACGAGGCGACGCGCACGGCCTACAGCGAGCGGCTCGAGTACGAACTCGGCGTGATCGAGCGCATGGGCTTCTCGGGCTACTTCTTGATCGTCGCCGACTTCATCCAGTGGGCGAAACGGAACCGGATCGCCGTCGGCCCTGGCCGCGGCTCGGGTGCCGGGTCGGTCGCTGCCTGGGCGCTGTCCATCACCGATCTCGACCCGATCCGCTTCGGGCTCCTGTTCGAGCGCTTCCTCAACCCCGAGCGCGTCTCGATGCCGGATTTCGATATCGACTTCTGCCAGGAGCGTCGCGACGAGGTGATCGCCTATGTGCGCCGCGAGTACGGCGAGGACCGGGTGGCGCAGATCATCACCTTCGGCAAGCTGCAGGCGAGGGCGGTGGTGCGCGATGTCGGCCGTGTGCTCGGCATGCCCTATGGCCAGGTGAACCGGATCGCTGAGCTGATCCCCAACAACCCGGCCAAGCCCGTGACACTCGCCCAGGCGATCGAGGGCGAGCCGGAACTGAGGCGGATGCGCGACGAGGACGAGACGGTGCGGCGTCTGATCGAGATCGCGCTCCAGCTCGAGGGTCTCTACCGCCACGCCTCGACGCACGCCGCCGGCGTGGTGATCGGCGACCGGCCGCTGATCGAGCTGATCCCGCTCTGTCGCGACGCGAAGTCGGACATGCTGGTGACGCAGTATTCGATGAAGCATGTCGAGCAGGCGGGCCTTGTGAAGTTTGACTTCCTCGGGCTGAAGACGCTGACGGTGCTCGAGCGTGCGGTGGCGCTGCTCAAGACCCTCGGCGTCGAGGTCGATCTCTCCGCCCTGCCGCTCGATGACAGGGCCACCTACGCGATGCTGCAGCGGGGCGACACGGGTGGGGTGTTCCAGTTCGAGAGCCAGGGCATGCGCGATGTGCTTCGCGCGATGCGCCCCGACCGGTTCGAGGACCTGATCGCCGCGGTGGCGCTCTACCGCCCTGGGCCGATGGCGAACATTCCTGCCTATTGCGCGCGCAAGCACGGCGAGCCGTGGGAGGCGCCGCACCCGGCACTCCACCCCATCCTCGCCGAGACCTACGGCATCATGGTCTACCAGGAGCAGGTGATGCAGATCGCCCAGGCGCTCGCGGGCTATTCGCTCGGCGCGGCCGATCTGCTCCGGCGCGCCATGGGCAAGAAGATACGCTCCGAGATGGAGGCGCAGCGGGCGGTCTTCTGCTCAGGCGCTGAGGCGCGCGGCATCGCCCCAGAGAAGGCGGCAGAGATCTTCGACCTGATGGTGCGTTTCGCCGACTACGGCTTCAACAAGAGCCACGCCGCGGCCTACGCCCTCGTCTCCTACCAGACGGCCTGGCTGAAGGCGAACCACCCGGTTGCCTTCCTCGCCGCCTCGATGAGCCTCGACATCGCCAACACGGACAAGCTCGCGCAGCTGAAGCAGGAGGCGGCCGCGCTCGGCATCACGCTTCTGCCGCCCGACATCAACCGTTCCGAGGCCGACTTCACCCTCGAGACGCTGCCCGACGGTCGCCTCGCCATACGCTACGCTCTCGCAGCGGTCAGGAAGGTCGGGCTCGCGGCGATGCAGGCCGTGGTCGAGGAGCGCCGCCGCGGCGGGCCGTTCCGCTCGATCGCCGATTTCGCCTCGCGGATCGATCCGCGCGCTGTCAACCGGATGCAGCTCGAGAACCTCGCCCGCGCCGGCGCCTTCGAGTCGCTTTCGTCGAACCGCGCGCGGCTCTTCGCCGGCGCCGAGGCGATCATCCGCCGCGCTCAGGCCGCCGCCGACGAGCGCGGCTCGAAGCAGATCGCCCTGTTCGGCGCGCTGCCCGAGCCGGAGCCCGAGCTGCGCCTGCCAGAGGTGCCTGATTGGCCGCTCCACGAGCGGCTCGAGCACGAGGCGGAGGCGATCGGCTTCCACCTCACGGCCCACCCACTCGATGCCTACGCGAAGGCGCTCGCCCGTCTCGGGGTGGTGCGGATCGCCGATCTCCCCGCCCGTGTTGCGACCGGCGCTGGCAGGCTCAGGATCGTCGGCGTCGTGGTCGCCACCAAGGAGCGTGTCACGAGGTCAGGCAGCCGAATGTGCTGGCTCCGGCTTTCCGACCCGTCGGGCAGCACGGAGGTGACGCTGTTCTCCGAGGTGCTCGGCCGCGCCCGCCCGCTGCTCGCCGCCGGCACGCCGCTCTTCGTCACGGCCGATGCGCGTCTCGACGGCGAGGCGCTGAGGCTCACCGTGGTCGAGCTCGAGCCGCTCGAACAGGCGGCGGCGCGGTCGGGCAGCGGCATGCGGGTTCGGCTCGCGGCGGATGCCGCGCTCGAGCCGATCCGAGCCGTGCTCGCCGAACTTCCGCGCGGGCGGGGAAGGGTGATGCTTGTCGCACCGGCGGGGGATCGCGAGGTGGAGCTCGCGCTCCCCGGTTCCCACGCCATCACCCCGCCGGCGATCGCGGCGCTCAGGGCGCTGCCGGGCGTGCTTGCGGTCGAGGAGGTGTAGGCGGGCGAAGGGCGGGAGCGTGGCGCTTGCGTTCGCGGGCGGCCTCGGGCATACCGCGCGCCAAGCTCGCCGGGATGTTCCCGGCGGGCCAATCCACACGCGGGGCGCCTTTCCCGCCTCCTGCCCCCTTGGGCGAGAGGCGGGGTCCGGTCGGCCGAGCGGCCGCACGGCCCCGCGGAGGCGAAACCGGACGATCGGAAAAGGTCACACCATGGCCCTGCCACAGTTCACCCTGCGCCAGCTTCTCGAGGCGGGCGTGCATTTCGGCCACCACACGCGGCGGTGGAACCCGAAGATGGCCCCCTATCTCTACGGGGTCCGAAACCAGGTCCACATCATCGATCTGCAGCAGACGGTGCCGCTGCTTGCCCGCGCGATGCAGGCGGTGCGCGACGTCGTCGCCGGCGGCGGCCGCGTGCTTTTCGTCGGCACGAAGAAGGCGGCGGCCGAACACGTCGCGGAAGCGGCCAAGCGCTGCGGCCAGTACTACGTCAACCACCGCTGGCTGGGCGGCATGCTGACCAACTGGAAGACCATCCAGAACAGCATCAAGCGGCTGCGGGCGATCGAGGAGCAGCTCGCGCAGGACGTCACCGGGCTGACGAAGAAGGAGGTCCTGGTGCTCACCCGCGAGCGCGACAAGCTCGAGCGCGCTTTGGGCGGCATCAAGGAGATGGGCGGGCTGCCCGACATCCTGTTCATCATCGACACGAACAAGGAGAAGATCGCGGTCGACGAGGCGCGGAAGCTGAACATCCCTGTCGTCGCGGTGGTTGACAGCAACTCCGACCCGGACGGTGTGACCTACCCGATCCCGGGCAATGACGACGCGATCCGCGCCATCACGCTCTACTGCAACCTGATCGCCGGCGCGGTGCTCGACGGCATCTCGGCCGAGATGGCGGCGTCCGGCGTGGATCTCGGGGCGCAGGAGGAGGTGCCGTCAGAGGAGCTTCCCGAGGCGGAGGCCCTGCCGGAGGCGGAGCCGGCCGAGCCGCGCGCCTGAGCGCCGAACCGCACAGAGGACGGAACTTCCAGGGACGAACGACAGATGGCCGAGATCACGGCGGCGCTGGTCAAGGAGCTTCGCGAGAAGACCGGCGCGGGGATGATGGACTGCAAAAGGGCGCTGGCTGAGACCGGGGGCGATCTCGAGGCGGCGGTCGACTGGCTGCGCAAGAAGGGGCTGTCCGCCGCGGCGAAGAAGGCCGGGCGAGTGGCCGCCGAGGGGCTCGTCGGGGTCTATTCCGAGGGGGGGCGCGGCGCCATCGTCGAGGTCAATACCGAGACCGACTTCGTCGCCCGTAACGAGACCTTCCAGGCCTTCGTCGAGGCGTGCGCGAAACTCGCCCTCGAGGCCGAGGGCGATGTCGAGCGGCTCAAGGCGATGCCCTTCCCGGGCAGCGGCCGCACGGTCGGCGAGGAGCTGACGCATCTGATCGCGACGATCGGCGAGAACATGATGATCCGACGCTGCGCCACGCTCTCGGTCGAGCGGGGGGTCGTCGCGAGCTATGTGCATTCGGCGCTGAAGCCGGGCCTTGGCCGGATCGGCGTGCTCGTCGCGCTGGAGGGGGACCCGACGGAGACCATCCTCGCGCTTGGGCGCCAGGTCGGCATGCATGTCGCCGCCGCGCGGCCCGAGGCGCTCGACATCGCCTCGGTCGACCCGGCGGCGCTGGCGCGGGAGAAGGCGGTGCTCGCGGAGCAGGCGCGCGCCTCCGGCAAGCCCGAGGAGATCATCGCCAAGATGGTCGAGGGGCGGCTGCGCAAGTTCTACGAGGAGGTCGTGCTTCTCGAGCAGGTCTGGGTGCATGACGGGGATAGCCGGGTGAAGGCGGTGGTGCAGAAGGCGGGCGCGAAGCTCGCCGGCTTCATCCGCTACCAGCTCGGCGAGGGCATCGAGAAACAGGCCTCCGACTTCGCCGCCGAGGTGGCAGCGGCGGCGCGCTGACGATGTCCGACACGGCCGGCAGCCAAGGCGTGGCGGAGGGGCAGGCGCCCCAGAAACCCGCCTACCGGCGCGTGCTTCTGAAGGTGTCGGGCGAGGCGCTGATGGGGGCGGCCGAATACGGCATCTCGACCGAGGTGGTCGGGCGTATTGCCGCCGACATCGCAGCCGTCGTGGCGATGGGCGTGGAGGTCTGCCTCGTCATCGGCGGGGGCAACATCTTCCGCGGCGTCTCCGGCGCCGCCGCCGGGATGGAGCGCGCCTCGGCCGACTACATGGGCATGCTCGCCACCGTGATGAACGCGCTTGCGATGCAGAACGCGCTGGAGAAGCGCGGGGTGCAGACGCGCGTGCAGTCCGCCATCCCGATGGCCTCGATCTGCGAGCCCTACATACGCCGCCGGGCGATGCGGCACATGGAGAAGGGGCGGGTGGTGATCTTCGCCGCCGGCACCGGCAATCCCTTTTTCACCACCGACACCGCCGCGGCGCTGCGCGCCGTCGAGATGGGCTGCGACGCGCTGCTCAAGGGCACCCAGGTCGACGGCGTCTATTCCGCCGATCCGCGCAAGGTGCCGGACGCAACGCGCTACGAGCGGCTGAGCTATCTCGACGTGCTCGCACGCGATCTCGCCGTGATGGATGCCTCGGCGATCAGCCTCGCGCGCGAGAACGGGCTGCCGATCGTCGTGTTCTCGATCCACGCGCCCGGTGCCTTCGCCGAGGTGATGGCCGGCCGCGGCCGCTTCACCGTGGTGGCCGACGACTGAACGGATCCTTCCGCATGCTACCGCGTGCCGGAGGCGCCGCACCGGCATGCGCGACGAGGAGACTGACCGATGGCAAAGCCTCCGCCCACGCTCGACGACATCCTCTCCGACCTCCGTCGCCGCATGGAGGGAGCGCTCGAGACGCTGAAGAAGGAGTTCGCCGGCCTGCGCACCGGCAGGGCGAGCCCGGCCCTTCTCGAGCCGGTGAAGGTCGAGGTGTACGGCACGGAGATGCCGATCACCCAGCTCGGCACGATCAGCGTGCCGGAACCGCGCATGCTGACGGTCCAGGTCTGGGACCGGGGCGCCGTCGCCGCCGTCGAGAAGGCAATCCGCGAGGCGGGGCTCGGCCTTAACCCCGCCTCCGACGGCCAGCTCGTGCGCGTGCCGCTGCCTCCCCTGACCACCGAGCGTCGCAACGAGCTTGCCAAGCTCGCCGGCCGGTATGCCGAGGCCGCGCGCGTCGCCGTCCGCGGGGTACGCCGCGACGGCATGGAGACCCTGAAGAAGCTCGAGAAGGATGGGCTGATTGGTCAGGACCTTCACCGCGACTGGTCGGATGCCGTGCAGAAGCTGACCGACAGCTTCATCAAGCGGGTCGACGAGGCGCTCGCGGCGAAGGAGGCGGACATCCGGCAGCCCTGATCGGAACCGGGCCGGAACGGGCGCGCGCACGATGCAGAAGCCGCTCGAGAGCCTGCCGGAGCCGGCGGGGGTCGGGGCCACGCCCGTGCCGCGCCACGTCGCGATCATCATGGACGGGAACCGACGCTGGGCGGCGCGGCAGGGGCGCCCCGTCCTGTTCGGCCACCGCGCCGGCGCCGAAGCCGCGCGGCGGGCCGTGGACGCGGCGATCGACTTCGGCGTGCGCTGGCTTACCCTCTACGCCTTCTCGTCGGAGAACTGGCGTCGGCCGCAGGACGAGGTCGCCGGCCTGATGCGGCTGCTGCACCAGGGTCTCGAGCGGCACATGGACGAACTGATCGCCCGTGGCGTCCGGCTGCGCGTGATCGGCGACCGCGACCGGCTCGACGACACAACCCGCGCCCGGATCGAGGAGGCCGAGGCGAGATCGATCCGGAACGAGCGGATCGATGTCGTGATGGCGCTCTCCTACGGCGGGCGCGACGAGATCGCCCGCGCCGCCCGCAAACTCGCCGAGGCGGCCCAGGCCGGCCGGCTCGACCCGGCGATGATCGACGAGCGCGCCTTCGCCCGCGCCCTCTCGACGGCAGGCATGCCCGACCCTGACGTGATCGTGCGCACCTCCGGCGAGCAGCGGCTGTCGAACTTCCTGCTCTGGCAGGGAGCCTATGCCGAGCTCGTGTTCCTCGACGTGCTCTGGCCGGATTTCGACGCCTCGTGGTTCGCACGCGTGCTCGAGGCCTATGCGGGGCGGGAGCGTCGCTATGGCGCACGCCTCGGCTGAGCCCTCGGGGGGACAACAACACGAGCGCGGCCGCTGGGCCGACCTCCGGAAACGGGTGCTGTCCGCAGCGGTGCTCGGGCCGCTCGCCCTGCTTGCGATCTGGCTCGGTGCGGCGTGGTACACGCTGATGATCGCGACCGGTACGGCGATCCTCGCCTGGGAGTGGGTTCACCTCTGCGGCCTTCGCCTGCGCGCCTGGCCCGGGCCCGCGGTTCCGCTTGCCTTGTTCGCTGCCGGTCTCGCGGCCGTTGCCGGCGGGTACCTGCTCGCGCTGATGCTGCTGCCCGCGGGTGCCGCGCTCGCGGCCTGGGCAGCCGGGGCCAATCCGCGCCGCGCGCCTGGTGCGCCGACCCTGCGTCTCGGCGCGGGCGTCGTTTATATCGGCCTCGCCGGGATCGGGCTGATCTGGCTGCGCGGCGACACCGAGTTCGGGCGCGCGGCGGTTCTCTTCGTGGTGCTGATCGTCTGGGCCGCCGATATCGGCGCCTATCTGCTCGGCCGCCTGGTCGGCGGGCCGAGGCTCGCCCCTGCGATCAGCCCGAACAAGACATGGTCGGGAGCATTCGGCGGGCTCGCCGCCGCCGTCGGCGCCGGGATCGGCGTAGCGGCGGCCTTCGACCCGGAGGCGCGGCAACTCCAGGTGGCCGCGCTGGCCGCCCTGCTCGGCCTCGCCTCGATCGCGGGAGACCTCCTCGAAAGCGCGATCAAGCGGCACTTCCACGTCAAGGACAGTTCGGCTCTCATTCCAGGGCACGGCGGGCTGCTCGACCGGGTGGACGGGCTGCTCGCTGCCGTGCCGGCGGCGTGCGCGGTCGCGCTCGCCCAAGGGATGACGTCGGGAGGAGAGCGGTTCCTGTGGACATGATCGGAGCGGGCCCCCCGGACCTTGCCGCGAAAACACCTCGGCGGGTGACGGTGCTCGGCGCCACCGGCTCGATCGGGCGCGCGACCCTCGACCTGATCGCTGCCGCTCCGGAGGGCAGTTTCGACGTCCAGGCCCTGGTTGCGAACGGCAACGCGGCGGCGCTCGCCGAAGCTGCGCGTCGGGTGCGCGCCAAGCGCGCCGTGGTGGCGGACGAACGGGCCCTGCCCGAGCTCCGCGACGCGCTTGCCGGCACGGGGATCGACACGGCGGCCGGTGCAGACGCCGTCGTCGAGGCGGCCACCATGCCGGCTGACTGGACGATGGCCGGGATCGTTGGTGCCGCCGGGCTTGCCCCAACGCTGGCCGCTGTGGCGCAGGGCGGGATCGTCGCGATCGCGAACAAGGAGTGTCTCGTCTGCGCTGGTGCAGCGCTGATGGCGCGCGCTCGCGCCGCCGGCACCACGCTCCTGCCCGTCGACTCGGAGCACAATGCCATCTTCCAGGCGATCGCCTGCGGCGGGGCGAGTGGCATCGAAAGCATCGTGCTCACCGCCTCGGGCGGGCCCTTCTGGGGCTGGAGCCTCGAGGCGATGCGGGTCGCAAGCCCGGCCCAGGCGGTGGCCCACCCGGTCTGGCGCATGGGCGCGAAGATCTCGATCGATTCGGCGACGATGATGAACAAGGGCCTTGAGATCATCGAGGCGGCGCATCTCTTCGGTCTGCCTGACGACCGGATCGACGTTCTCGTCCATCGCCAGGCCCTGGTGCACGGCCTCGTCTACTACGGTGACCGTTCGGTGGTTGCGACCCTCGCCCCGCCCGACATGCACACGCCGATCGCGCATACCCTCGCCTGGCCGCGCCGCATGGCGCTCCCCCTGCCGCGGCTCGACCTCGCCGCCGCCGGGGCGCTCACCTTCGAGCGGCCGGATGTGGAGCGGTTTCCCGCCCTCAGGCTCGCGCGCGCAGCGCTCCGGGCGGGGGGCACCGCTCCTGCGGTGTTGAACGCCGCCAACGAGGTGGCGGTGCGGCTTTTCCTTGACGGGCGGATCGGCTTTCTGTCCATCGCCGCCCTGATCGAGGCCGTGCTCGACCGCGTGGCCACGACGTCGGCCGAGGACCTCGACGCCGTGCTCGCTGCCGACGCCGAGGCACGCCGTGTGGCCGAGGAGGAGACGCGAAGCTTCGCCTGAGCGACGCAGCGGGGCGGGGTGTGTGACGCGGCGGTGGGAGCGGGCCGAGCGCGGCGACCCCGCTCGTGTGATATAGGGGAGGCTTCCCGGCCCGGTCGCGGCGCGGCCGCGGGGTGGCGCGGTCCGGCAAGGAGGATCGGGTGGAGTTTCTGTCAGGCCTGTTCGATGGCGTGCTCGGAACGGTCGTGCCGTTCCTCGTCGTCCTCGGCGTTCTGATCTTCGTCCATGAGCTTGGCCACTATCTCGCGGCGCGCTCGGTCGGCGTGCATGTCGAGGTGTTCTCGATCGGCTTCGGGCGCGCGATTCTCGGCTGGACCGGACGCGACGGCACTTATTGGAAGATCGGCTGGATCCCGCTCGGCGGCTTCGTCAAGCTGCACGGCCAGGAAAGCCCCGAGGATCGTGCCGAGGCCGAGGCGGAGGCAAGGGCGAAGGGCCTGCCGCCGCCCGCCTGGCGTGAGGGACGCACCTTCGCCGAGAAGAGTGTGGGCAAGCGCGCCTGGGTGGTTGCGGCGGGGCCGCTTGCGAATTTCCTTCTCGCCGCCGTCCTTCTCGCCGGCCTCTATGCGACGGCCGGCAGGCCCAACACCGCCCCGGTGGTGACGGCCGTACAGGAGGCTTCTGCAGCGGCGCGTGCCGGGCTGGAGCCCGGTGACCGGATCGTCGCGATCGACGGCCGGTCGATCCGGCGCTTCGAGGAGGTGCAGATGACAGTCCGGCTCCGGCCGGGCCAGACGCTCACGCTCGAGGTGGACCGTGGCGGCGCCCGCCTCGTCCTCTCCGCCACGCCGGACCGCCGCGAGCTGACAGACCGGTTCGGGAACGTCCAGGTGATCGGCCTTCTCGGTGTCTCCGGGGGCGTGCCCGAATATGCACGGCTCGACCCCGCCACCGCACTTGCCGCCGGCTTCGGGGAGACCGTGCGGCTGACGGAGCAGACGCTCGTCGCGCTGTGGCAGATGATCACCGGCCGGCGGGGGACTGACGAGATCGGCGGGCCGCTGCGAATCGCCCGGCTCTCGGGCGAGGTCGCCGAAGGCGGGGTCGCGCCTCTCGTCGGGCTGATGGCGCTTCTGTCGATCAACCTCGCCCTGATCAATCTCCTGCCCATCCCCGTGCTTGATGGCGGGCACCTGATGTTCTACGCGGCCGAGGCGATCCGGGGGCGCCCCTTGTCCCCGCGGGCGCAGGAGTACGGGTTCCGCGCCGGGCTTGCGCTGATCCTCGCCCTGTTCGTGCTCGCGACCTGGAACGACCTCGCGCAGCTTCGGGTGATCGACTGGGTGGCTGGACTGGTCGGGTGACACCTCCTTGCCGCGACTCTATTCTCCGCCGCCGCGGCGGCGTCCTTCCGGCGCCGCTCCTGCCACAGACACGCGCCAGGATCGACCTTTCGGGATGATGCGCCTCAGCCTCGCTCTTGCGCTCGTCGCCGCGCTGCTCTGTTCCGCTGCCGCGGCCGTGCGCGCGCAGCCGCAGCCGGCGCAAGGCGCCTTCGCCCTGCCCGCGCCGGGCGGCATCGTGCGCGAGGTGCGCGTCGAAGGAACGCAGCGGATCGAGCCGGCGACGGTCCAGTCCTACATGGTGATCCAGCCGGGCGATCGGTTCGACACCGAGAACATGGACCGCTCGATCAAGACCCTCTTCGCGACCGGCCTGTTCGCGGATGTGTGGCTGCGCCGCGAAGGCGATGCGCTGATCGTGACGGTGCGCGAGAACCCGATCGTCAACCGCGTGGCGTTCGAGGGCAACCGGGCGATCGGCGACGAGGTTCTGCGCGGCGAGATCCAGACCCGCCCGCGCTCCGTCTTCACGCGCACGCAGGCGCTCGCCGATCGCCAGCGCCTGCTCGACGTCTATGCACGCCGTGGCCGCTACGCCGCGTCGATCGAGCCCAAGGTCATCGAGCTCGACCAGAACCGGGTTGATGTCGTGTTCGAGATCGTCGAGGGGCCGAGCACGCTGATCCGCCGGATCAGCTTCGTCGGCAACAAGGCGTTCAGCGCCTCCGACCTCAAGGACGCGATCGCGAGCCGCGAGAGCGCCTGGTACCGGATCCTCTCCACGGCTGACCAGTACGACCCCGAACGCCTCGCCTTCGACCGCGAACTTTTGCGCCGCTTCTACCTCAAGAACGGCTATGTCGATGCCGAGATCACCGGCGCGGTGGCCGAGCTCTCGCCTGACCGGACGAGCTTCTTCATCACCTTCACGATCGTCGAGGGCGAGCGCTATCGCGTCGGCTCGGTCGAGATCGACAGCCGGGTGCGCAACCTCGAGCCTGAGTCGCTACGGAGCGCCATCACCCTCCGCGGCGGCGACTGGTACGGCTCGGAGGCGGTCGAGGAGAGCGTGCGGGCGCTCGAGCTCGCGGTCCAGAACGCGGGCTACGCCTTCGTCGAGATCAGGCCGCGCTTCCAGCGCAATCGGGAGCAGCGCACGGTCGACGTCACCTTCGAGGTCGTCGAAGGGCCGCGCGTGTTCGTCGAGCGGATCGACATTGTCGGCAACCAGCGGACGATGGACAAGGTGATCCGACGCGAGTTCCGGATCGCCGAAGGCGACGCCTACAACGCCGCCCGTGTGCGCCGGTCACGCCAGCGGCTGATCGACCTCAACTACTTCTCCAAGGTCGAGGTGACCACGACGGAGGGAAGCGCGCCGGATCGCGCGATCATCACGGCGGAGGTCGAGGAGAAGGCCACCGGCGAGCTTACCCTCGGCGGCGGCTACGGCACCGACATCGGCTTCCTCGGCACGGTGGGCTTGCGGGAGCGCAATCTGGCCGGAACCGGCCTCGAGGCGCGGGCCGAAGTCACGCTCGGCCAGTTGCGCAGCGCCCTCGACCTCTCTTTGACCGACCCCTACTTCCTCGACCGTAACCTCGTCGCCGGCATCGACCTTTTTTACATCACGCGCGACAACCAGGAGATCGCCGGGTTCGACGAGCAGCGTCGTGGCGGCGCGGTGCGAATCGGTTACGCCATCAACGAGCACCTGCGGCAGTCCTGGTCCTACTCCTACATCGAGCGCGAGATCACCAACGTCAGCCCCTTGGCCTCGATCTACATCCGCGATCAGGCGGGGCGGAGCACCGTCTCGATGGTCTCGCAGATCCTCACCTACGACCGGCGTGACAGCCGGATCGACCCGACGGAGGGCTATGTCGTTCGCTTCTCGACCGAGGTCTCGGGCCTCGGCGGCAATGTCGGCTTCTTCCGCCCGCGTCTTGAAGGCATCTACTACCAGCCGCTCGCCTTCATCACAGGCAACCGACAATGGATCCTCTCGATTCGCGGGAGTGTCGGGTTTTTGTTCCAGTACGGCGAGGTGGAGCGGATCATCGACAACTTCTTCCTTGGCGGTGAGAACCTGCGCGGCTTCGAGATCGGCGGTGCGGGCCCCCGTGATCGCACAACGGGTGACGCGCTCGGGGGCAGGCGGATCTGGACCCAGAGCACGGAAATCAGATACCCGTTTCCCTTCGTTCCCGACGAGCTCGGCATCCACGGCCGGGCCTTCGTCGATATCGGCAATCTCGAGGACTCGGGGCTCACCGGCCCAGGCGTCGTCAACAGCGGCCCGCCGCGTCTCGGCGCGGGCTTTGGCGTCACCTGGCGGTCGCCCTTCGGGATCGTGAACGTCGACTTGACCCCGTTCGTGGTCAAGGAACCCTACGACAAGACGCAGATCTTCCGTTTCGGCTTCGGCACGAGGTTCTGATGAGAGGCCTTTCCATCCTTGCTGCATACGCCTCGCTTGCGGCCGCTCTCGCCCTGCCGGTGCCGCTTCTGCCCTCAGGCGCGCTCGCGCAGCAGGGCGGCCAGCAGCAGTGGTTCGTGCCGGGCCAACAGCCGCAGCAGCAGCGCCCGGCCCAGCAGCAGCGCCCCGCGGCGCAGCAGCCGCAGCAGCGCCCAGCTGCGCCGGCCCAGGGGCAGGTGGCGGGGCCGCAGGACCCGGGCGCGCCGCGCCTGCCGCCCATCCAGCGAAGCGAGCCGCCGCCGCCGGCGATCATCGGCGTGGTCGGCCTTCCGGAGGTGTTCGAGGCCTCCGTCGCTGCTCGGGGCGTGCGCCAGACGGTGCAGGAGAGGCTGGCGAGGTTGAACGAGGAGGCGCAGCGGGAGCAGGCGGCGTGGCGCGAAGCCCAGACCCAGCTCGCCAACCAGCGCACCAGCCTCACCCCTGAGCAGCTGCGCGAGCGCGAGCGCGAGCTGCAGGAGCGCATCACCAACGGCCAGAGGATGCTGCGCGAGCGGAACGCGCAGATCCAGCAATCGGGCCAGCGCGCCCTTGCCGAGGTCGAGCGAGTCGCCCTCTATGTGATCGGGCAGGTCGCCGAGGCGCGCGGCCTCAACCTCGTGCTAAACCGGGGCGCCGTGGTGCTTGCGATCGACGAGCTCGACATCACCCGCGCTGTGGTCGAGCAGCTGAACCGTGCGCTCCCCTCGGTGCGGGTCGAGGGGGAGGGGGCGCCGACGCCGGCCGCCGCTCCTGCGGCCCAACAGGGGCAGGCCCAGCCGACACAGCGGCCCGCGCAGCAGCCGCAACAACAGCAACAGCCGCAGCGCCGGAACTGACTGCCGCTTCGGTGCCGTAACGCCATGCTGGGTGACCGGCGTTTCTTTTCCGGCCGCGGCCCTTTTCCGCTCGCCGCGGTGGCGCAGGCGGCGGGAGCGTCGCTGCCGCCGGGGGCGGACCCGGAGCGCCTCATCCGCCGCCCCGAACCTCTCGAGTCGGCCGGGCCTGACTGCGTGACCTTCCTCGAAAGCGCGCGCTATGCCTCCATGCTCGGGCAGAGCAGGGCCGGAGCTTGCCTCATGCGGCCCCAGGATTCCGCCAAAGCGCCCGAGGCCATGGTCGTGCTCGCCTGCGACCAGCCCATGCTCGCCTGGGCGCGGGTGCTGGCGCTGTTCTTCCCGGAAGGTTCTCCGGGGCCGGGCGGTGTCGCGCCAGGGGCAGTGGTGCACGAGGACGCGTTCCTCGCCGCCTCCGTCACCGTGTCGCCTGGGGCGGTGATCGGGCCGCGCGCGATGATCGGCGCGGGCACCGTGATCGGCCCGAACGCGGTGATCGGAGAGGGCGTGGTGATCGGCGAGGCCTGTTCCATCGGCGCCGGTGCCTCCGTCTCCCACGCCATCCTTGGCGACCGGGTCTCGATCGGGCCGGGGGCGCGGATCGGCCAGCCAGGGTTCGGCTTCGTTCCCGGGCCGCGTGGCTTCGTTCCCGTTCCGCAGCTCGGCCGCGTCCTGATCGGCGACGACGTCGACATCGGCGCGAACACGACGATCGACCGCGGCAGCGCCGGAGACACGATCATCGGCGCCGGCACGCGGATCGACAACCTCGTGCAGATCGCCCACAACTGCCGCCTCGGCCGGCTCTGTGCTCTGGCGGGGCAGGTCGGCCTCTCCGGCTCGACCATCCTCGAGGACGGGGTGATGATGGGCGGCCAGGCCGGGTCGGCCGGGCATCTGCGCGTCGGCGCCCGCGCGCGCATCGGCGCCCAGGCAGGGCTGATCGGTGACGTTCCTCCGGGCGCCGACTATCTCGGCAGCCCCGCCATGCCGATCAGGGAGTTGTGGCGTGCCGTCGCGGCGCTGAAGCGCCTCGCTGCACGGCCGGAGCGCCCGGCGGAGCGTGGCGCGCCGGGCACGGACAAGGCATAAGGGCGAAACGACGGTCGGTGCGGGACGGAGCGCGACGGGCGATGGAAGCGAGTGTGACCGGGACGGAGGCGCGGCCGGCCGGGCCGCGGCGCATCGAGGCGCTGGACATCCAGCGGATCATGCAGGCCATTCCCCACCGCTATCCCTTCCTCCTGATCGACCGTGTCGAGGACGTGGTGCCCGATGCCTCGGCGGTCGGCATCAAGAACGTCTCGATCAACGAGCAGTTCTTCCAGGGCCACTTTCCCGTCCATCCGGTGATGCCGGGCGTGCTGATCATCGAGAGCATGGCGCAGACCGCTGCCGTGCTCGTGGTGGAGACGCTCGGGCCTGATGCGGCGGGCAAGGTGGTCTATTTCATGCTCATCGAGAATGCCAAGTTCCGCCGCCCCGTCGTCCCCGGCGACCAGATGCGGATTCACGTCCGCAAGGAGCGCAACCGGGGCAATGTCTGGAAGTTCTCCGCCGAGGCGAAGGTCGATGGCCAGGTCGTTGCGGAGGCGACCTATGCCGCGATGATCATGGACCGTTGAGCATGCCCGAGATCCATCCCTCCGCGATCGTCGACCCTTCTGCGAGGCTCGGGGAGGGAGTGCGAATCGGGCCCTTCTGCATCGTCGGGCCGAACGTGACGCTTGGGGCCGGCACGACGCTCATCAGCCACGTCGTCGTCGAGGGCCACACGGAGCTTGGCGAGGGGGTGACGGTGCATCCCTTCGCGACCATCGGCCTTGCGCCACAGCATCTCGGCTATCGCGGCGAGCCGACCCGCACCGAGATCGGCCCGCGCACGGTGATCCGCGAGCACGTCACCATCCACCGCGGCACGCCGATCGGCACCGGCGTGACCAAGGTGGGGGCCGATTGCCTCCTGATGTGCGTCACCCACATCGCCCATGACTGCGCGATCGGCGACCGGGTGATCTTCGCCAACAACGCCGTGCTCGGCGGCCATGTCACGGTCGGCGACAACGCCGTGATCGGCGGCGCGGCGGCGATCCACCAATGGGTGAGGGTCGGCCGCCAGGCTATGGTCGGCGGCGCCTCCGGCGTGGAGGGGGACGTGATCCCGTTCGGGTCGGTGATCGGCAACCGGGCGCGGCTCGCAGGGCTCAACGTGATCGGGCTCAAGCGCCGCGGCTTCGACCGCGCCCAGATCCACCGCTTGCGCGCGGCGTTCAAGCTCCTGTTCCGGGACGAGCACGGCACGCTTGAGACCCGGCTCGCCGAAGCCCGGCAGCGCTTCGCGGGCGACCCGCTCGTCGAGGAGGTGCTCGCCTTCATGACCGCCGAGAGCCACCGCCCGCTCTGCCGCGCGGTTCCGCCGGACGATCTCGATCTTGGCGCCGAGGAGCCGGTCGAGTCTGCCGCCTGAGCCGCTCATGCCCGGCACGCTCGGCATCATCGCCGGCGGCGGGCCCATGCCCGCGCGTCTTGCCGCCGCCGTCGCCGCGACAGGCCGGCCCGTGTTCGTTCTCGGGCTCGAGGGCCATGTCGATCGCGCCGCGGTCGCCTCCTTCCCGCACCGCGTGGTTCGCCTCGGGGCCGCCGGCGAGGCGCTCGCCGCGTTGCGCGGCGCGGGCGTTGACGAGATCGTGCTGATCGGCCCGGTGAAGCGCCCCTCGCTACTGACGCTGATGCCGGATTCGGAAGGGGCGAAGATCCTCGCACGCATCGGCCGCGCCGCCTTCGCCGGCGACGACGGGCTTCTGGCGGCCGTGATCCGCGTTCTCGAGGAGGAAGGGTTCCGGGTGCGCGGCGTGCAGGAGGTGATGGCCGGCCTCACCGCTCCAGAGGGCGTGCTCGGCCGGGTCTCCCCGACACCGGAAGCGGAGGCTGACATACGCCGCGGTGTGGCGGTCGCGCGGGCGCTCGGCGCGGTCGATGTCGGCCAGGCCGTTGTGGTCCAGCAGGGGATCGTTCTTGCCGTCGAGGCGGCCGAGGGAACGGACGCACTGCTCGCGCGCTCGGCCTCGCTTCGCCGCGCGGGGCCGCCCGGCGTGCTTGTCAAGCTCGCCAAGCCCGGCCAGGAGGCAAGGGCCGATCTGCCCACCATCGGCGTGCGTACCGTCGAGGGAGCGGCGCGGGCAGGGCTTGCGGGGATTGCGATCGAGGCAGGGCTGACGCTCCTGCCCGAGCGCGAGGCGACGATCGCCGCGGCGGACGAGCTCGCCCTGTTCCTGGTCGCGCGGCGGTTCGGGTGAGGCCTCGGCCGAACGTTCCGGGCAAGTGCTGACCCTTGGTTCCTGCTGGCGAGCCGTGCCTCGATCATGGGCGGCCGCAACAGGAGTGTCATCCCCGACCAGGTTCCCAGACGGCAGGGGCCGCGCCAGGGTTCGCCGATAGCAGAAGACCTTGGCAGCGCCGATCTCGCCGTTGTTGGCGCAGGGATTGTCGGGCTTGCGTATGCTCTTGCGGCGGCGCGAGCAGGGTTGTCCGTCGTCGTGCTCGACCGCGAGGCGCGCGCCAACAGTGCGAGCGTGCGCAGTTTCGGTTTCGTCACGGTCACCGGTCAGGCGCCTGGGGAGACCTGGCGTCGCGCCCGCCGCTCCCGCGAGGTCTGGACTGAGGTCGCGCCCCGCGCCGGCATCCCCATCCTGCAGCGCGGCCTCATTCTCGCCTGCCGCCGGGAGGAGGCGCTTGCGGTAGCGGAACAGTTTGTCGCAGGACCGATGGGGGCCGGCTGCCGCCTGTTCTCGCCTCGCGAGATGGAGGACTTCGGAGTGTTCGCCCCGGGGCTCGCCGGCGGGCTCCACTCGCCGCACGAGCTCCGCGTCGAGCCGCGCGAGGCGCTGCCGCGCCTCGCCGCGTGGCTCGAGACGGAGCATGGCGTCCGGTTTCTGTGGCGGACGCATGTGCGCGAGGTTGCCCCGCCGGTGATCGAGACGAGCGGGGGCAGGCTTCGCGCCGCGCATGCGGTCGTCTGCCCCGCAAACGATTTCCTGTCGCTGTTTCCGGAGGCGATCGAGCGGCACGGGCCGGTGCGCTGCAAGCTCTCGATGCTCCGCCTGCCCGATCCGGGCTGGCTGCTGCCGGCGTCCGTGATGAGCGATCTTGGCCTCGTGCGCTACCAGGGCTATGCCGGGCTGCCGGGAGTTCCCATGCTCCGCGCCCGGCTCGAGGCGGAACAGGCGGACGCCCTCGCCGACGGCATTCACCTGATCGCGGTCCAGTCGGCGGACGGGTCGCTCGTGGTGGGCGACAGCCATCACTACGGCGACACGCCCGACCCGTTCATGGACGCGGCGGTGGAGGCGCGAATTCTCGAGGAGGCGCGCTCTGTGCTTCGCCTGCCCAGTGACGCACGGCCCGTCGAGCGCTGGATCGGCGAGTATCCATCCGCCCGCGTGCCGGCCTTCATCGCGGCACCCCTGCCAACTGTCCGGGTGGTTATGGTGACCTCCGGCACAGGGATGAGCACCGCTTTCGCGCTCGCCGAAGAGGCGCTCGCCGACCTCGTCGGCCTGCCCGCGCCGGTGCTCGCTGCCTGACCGATGCCACCGCCTCCCTATGCTGGGCCGATCCGCGCCGTCGTGCTCGACTGGGCGGGAACGGTCGTCGATCACGGCTCGCGCGCGCCGATGGCGGCCTTCGTCCGCGCCTTCGCCCGTTTCGGCGTCGAGATCACCATCGCCGATGCACGCGCGCCGATGGGATTGCCGAAGTGGGACCATATCTGGGCCGTCGGCACCGCGCCTGCCGTTGCCGCCACCTGGCGCGAGCGGCACGGGCGGGACTTCTCCCGCGCGGATGCGGATGCGATCTTCGCCGTGTTCGAGCCGATGACGGTCGCCGTGGTGCGCGATCACGCCGATCTCATCCCGGGCACCGTCGAGGCGGTGGCGGCGCTGCGGGCGAGGGGGATCCGCATTGGCAGCACCACAGGCTACACGCGGCCGATCATGGAGGTGCTCGCGCCGCTCGCAGTGGCCGCCGGCTATGTGCCGGACACGCTCGTCTGCGCCGGCGATCTCGCCGCCGGGCGGCCGACACCGCTGATGATGTATCGCTGCTTCGCCGATCTCGGCGTGTGGCCTGCCGCGGCGGTGGTGAAGGTGGATGACACCGCGCCTGGGATCGCCGAGGGGCTTGCTGCCGGGAGCTGGACCGTCGGCGTCGCTCTGACAGGGAACGCCGCGGGCCTGTCGGCCGCGGAACTTGCCGCGCTCGGGCCGCAGGAGCGCTCGGCCCTGCGCGCGCGTGCCACGGCCGAGCTCGAAGCGGCAGGCGCACACCTTGTGATCGACAGCATCGCCGATCTTCCCGCCGCGGTGGATGCGCTCTCGGCCCGGCTGCTCCGCGGCGAGCAGCCCTGAGGCTGCGAACGTCATCTTTTGGAAACGTAATCGTCACGCACCTGTCGCGATCGGTGAGAGAGAGTGGGGGGCGGCGTCCGCTCCGGGCGCCACGTCCACACCACCCCGGGGGTCAGCCATGCTTCGTCGCACGCTTCTTGCCGCCGCAACGCTCGCGCTCGTCATGCCGGCCGCCGACGCCTCCGGCCAGCGCACGCGGCTTACCGTCTACACCGCGCTTGAGAACGAGCAGCTTCCCGTGTTCAAGCAGGCGGCGGAGGCGGCGATCCCCGGGCTCGAGATCGTCTGGGTGCGCGACAGCACAGGCGTGATCACGACCCGCTTGCTCGCCGAGAAGGACAACCCGCGCGCGGATGCGATCTGGGGCCTCTCCGTCTTCAGCCTCAAGCGTCTCGAGGCGGATGACATGCTCCTTCCCTACACCCCCGCGGGCGCCGAGGCGCTGAGGCCGCAGTTCCGGTCCGACCGCTCGCCGATGACCTGGGTGGGCATGGACGCATTCGTTTCTGCCGTGTGCTTCAACACCGTGGTGGCGCGGCAGCGCAACCTGCCCACCCCGCGCACCTGGGCCGACCTGCTGAACCCTGTCTATCGCGGGCTGATCGCGATGCCGAACCCGGCCTCCTCCGGCACCGGCCTGCTCACCGTCGCCGGCTGGCTCGGCACGCAGGGAGAGGAGCAGGCCTGGGCCTTCATGACCCGCCTGCACGAGAACATCGCCGTCTACACCCACAGCGGCTCGGCACCCTGCAACAACGCCGCGCGCGGCGAATACGCAATCGGCCTCTCCTTCGACATGCGAGCGGTGACGCTGAAGAACCAGGGAGCGCCGATCGAGATCATCGTGCCTACCGACGGTGTGGGTTTCGACCTCGAGGGGGCGGCCATCCTGCGCGGCACGCGCCAGGAGGCGATGGCGAAGAGGCTGATGGACTTCGCGGTGAGCCGCCCCGCGATGGAGCTCTACGGCCGCTACTACGCGTTGCACGGCCTTCCGGACGTGACGCCGTCGGTGCAGGGCTATCCGCCCGAGTTCGCCGAGCGCCTTGCCAAGGTCGATTTCGCTACTGTGGCGGCGAACCGTGACCACATCCTCACCGAGTGGGCGCGTCGGTTCGACGCCAAGTCGGCACCGCGGAACTGAGGTGCGGCAACGACTCCGGGGCGCGTGACGCGGCCATGGACGCATCCGCGGAGGCATCGGCGAAGGCGGGCGCTTCGGTGAGCGTTTCGCGCCCTGAAGCCTCCGCCGATGACTCCTATCTCGCCATTCGGCGCCTCACGAAACGGTTCGGCACCTTCACCGCTCTCGACGACATTTCGCTCACGATCCGGCGCGGCGAGTTCGTCTGCTTCCTCGGGCCTTCGGGCTGCGGCAAGACGACGCTCCTGCGTGCCATCGCCGGGCTCGAGCCGCAGGACGAGGGAACGATCGTCCAGGACGGGCGCGACATCTCGGCGCTGCCGCCGTCGCGCCGGGATTTCGGGATCGTGTTCCAGTCCTACGCCCTCTTCCCCAACATGACCGTGCTCGCCAATGTCGGCTATGGCCTCGCCGCACAGGGGAAGAGCCGGGCTTTTGTGGAGAACCGGGCGCGCGAGCTCCTGTCGCTCGTGGGTCTTGCCGACCAGTGGTGGAAGTATCCGGCGCAGCTCTCGGGAGGGCAGCAGCAGCGCGTCGCGCTCGCGCGGGCGCTTGCGATCAGCCCCGGCCTGCTTCTGCTCGACGAGCCGCTCTCCGCGCTCGATGCGCTCGTGCGTGTCCACCTCCGCGCCGAGATCAAGGCGCTGCAGCGTCGCCTCGGCATCACCACGGTGATGGTCACGCACGACCAGGAGGAAGCACTCTCGATCGCCGACAGGATCGTGGTGATGAACCGCGGCCGTATCGAGCAGGTCGGCACGCCTGATGCGGTCTACCGGCGGCCGGAGAGCCTGTTCGTCGCGGGCTTCGTCGGGCGGATGAACAGCCTGCCCGGAACGGTGGTCGACTCCTCGACGGTCGCGATCGGCGCGGTTCGGCTCGCGGCGGAGGCCGCTGCGCGCTTCCCCTCCGGAGCGGCGGTGCAGGTCTGCATCCGGCCGGAAGACGTGCAGCTTGACCGTCCGGGACTTGCGGGGACGCGCCTTGCTGCCACCGTCCGCGGCCTCGAGTATCTCGGCTCGATCACGCGAATCCCCCTCGAGGCGGCCGGCCTGCCGCTGACGGCAGAGCTGCCCGATGCGGCGTTGCGTTCGCTCGCGCCCGAGCCCGGCGGGTCGCTCACGGTCGTGCTGTCGCCGGATCGGGTGCTGCTCTTCCCCCGCCCGGGCGAAGCCTGACCCCGATGCTGCCTTTGGCGGGAATGCTCGAGGCACCGGTCCGGGTCCGGCCGCAGCCCTCGGCCGACGACCACCTGCTCGCCGGCATCGTGCTGCTCGCGGGGCTGTTCCTCGCACTGGCGCTTGCCGCCCCGCTCGGCGCCCTGCTGCTCAAAAGCTTCCAGGACGACCGGGGCGGCTTCGTAGGTCTTGCGAACTATCTTCGCTACTTCGAAACGCCGGCCCTGATTGGCTCGCTTTGGAACAGCCTCTGGGTCGCCGCCGTCTCGACGGCGATCGTGCTGCCGCTCGCTTTCGGCTACGCCTATGCGCTCACGCGAAGCGCGATCCCGCTCAAAGCCCTGTTCCGCGCCATCGCCCTGATCCCGATCCTCGCCCCGTCGCTTCTGCCGGCGCTTGCGCTGATCTACCTCTTCGGCAACCAGGGCATGCTCAAGCCGCTCCTGATGGGTGGGACGATCTACGGGCCCGCCGGGATCATCGTCTCGCAGGTGTTCTACTGCTTTCCCCCGGCGGTGCTGATTCTCGCGACCGCTCTCTCGGGGGTAGATGCGCGCCTGTACGAAGCGGCCGAGGCGCTGAGGGCCTCGCGGATCCGCGTGCTCCGAACCGTCACCCTGCCGGCGGCGCGCTACGGCATGGTCTCGGCCGGGTTCGTGGTGTTCACGCTCGTGATCACCGATTT